>BNJU01003249.1_pt1 | contig 225500 bp, 349 predicted proteins | sample 8539281 | NCBI WGS metagenome assembly BNJU01 (sample SAMD00202456, study PRJDB9452) | human saliva metagenome | isolation source: human saliva | place: Japan | reverse complement strand
ACATACTTTACCTAAGAAAACTAAGCTGCCTGAATAATCAATGTTGAAATATGGAGGTTCCCATGAAACTATTACTCACAGCCTTTACACCATTTGGAGGAGAAAGCATTAATCCTGCTCTGGAAGCTGTAAAACAGGTTAGAGATAAGATAGCTAATCTGGATATAATTAAGCTTGAAGTTCCAACTGTATTTAATAAGTCAGTTAAAACTGTAATAGATACTATGGAAAAAGAAAAGCCTGACTTTGTGCTCTGTGTAGGTCAAGCCGGTGGAAGAGAGGGAATCACCCCTGAAAGAATTGCAATCAATATAGATGATGCTAGAATACCTGATAATGAAGGCAATCAGCCTATAGACAGAACTATTTACCCTGATGGAGAAAATGCATACTTTTCCAACCTTCCTGTAAAAGCTATGGTTGAATCTATCAAAAAAGCGGGTTTAACATCAAGCCTTTCCAATTCTGCTGGCACCTATGTGTGCAATCACTTGATGTATGGAGTGTTATATCATATTGATAAAATATATAAAAGGAATGAAGGGGGCTTCATCCATGTTCCGTATATACCCGAGCAGACAGTAGATAAGCCTGATAAACCTTCCATGCCACTTAATGACATTGTGAGAGGACTTGAAGCTGCGATAAGTGCAATTGCTGAAAACAAAGAGGACATAAGTGTTGTAGGTGGTGCTGAGTGTTAATATAAAAATAAGTCTTGATTTATTGATAAAATTATGTTAAAAGTAAATTGTTATGTAATTCGGATGGTCCTCTGACGCCTCATAGTGAGAGTGCTAAGAACATCTATGATAAAAGGAGAATAGAAATGAACGAATTAATCAGAGAGATTGAAAAAGAACAGCTCAAATCAAACGTGGATGAATTCAGAGTAGGTGATACTGTTAAAGTTCACGCAAAGGTAAAGGAAGGTCAGAGAGAAAGAATTCAGATCTTCGAAGGAACTGTACTTAAGAGACAGGGTGGCGGCGCAAGAGACTTTCACTGTTAGAAAGCTTTCAGGCGGTGTTGGTGTAGAAAGAACCTGGCCTGTACATTCTCCAAACGTTGACAGAATCGAAGTTGTTCGTCACGGTAAGGTAAGAAGAGCTAAACTTACATTCCTTCGTGGAAGAGTTGGTAAGTCAGCTAAGCTTAAAGAGGTATAATTGTTCTAATCGAACAGAGTGTAATCAAGAGGAGCAACTACTTGCAGTTGTTCCTTTTTTATTGTATCATAGAATCGGAGTTTAGTAACCTGGCGTAATTGGAAGGAAAATATATGGCTAGAAAATCTTATTTTCATAAAAAGGCTCGTATCGAGACGACGCCAACAGTGAAAAAGATAATTAAAGAGATAATTGTATGGCTGTTACTTATTGTATTAACTATTACAGCCTCTTACTTTATAACAACTAATATCTTTGTAAAGACTGCAGTTGCAGGAGTTTCCATGGAGCCTACTCTTATGGAAGGTCAGGTGGTAATCGTCAACAAGATAGAGTATTACCTAAAATCTCCAAGGAGAAATGATGTAATAGTTTATAAACAAAGTAACAGAGAGCATAGTTACTATGAGATAAAGAGGGTTATAGGACTTCCGATGAGACAGTTAAGATTAAAAACGGAATAATATACATAAACGATGAAGTCTTAAAAGAAAAGGTAAAGACAGAGACCATCGAAAACGCAGGTCTTGCAGAAGAAGGTATAAAACTGGATGATAACGAGTATTTTGTACTCGGAGATAATAGAAATGACAGTGAAGACAGCCGATTTGCAAGCGTGGGCAATACTCTAAAAATGAGATACTTGGAAAAAGCTGTTGCAACAGAAAAAGCCTATTTACTCTTGTGGATAGCTTAAATTTAGCCGATTAATAATATGGAGGATAGATATGCCTGATTTACACTGGTATCCGGTCATATGACGAAGGCAGTTCGTCAGATGAAGGAGGACATTAAACTAATAGATATAGTTATTGAACTTGTGGATGCACGCATACCTATAAGTTCCAGAAATCCAGATATAGACAGTCTTGCAGCAGGCAAATCAAGGGTGATTATACTGAACAAGGCTGATATGGCGGATGACAGAGAGACAGAAAACTGGGTTAAACATTTTACCGATGAAGGTATGATCGCAGTTAAGCTTAATTCAAGAAGCGGTAGTGGTATGAAGCAGGGTGAAGGATGCCATAGCTAAGGCAGCCGAAGCTAAGATGGCAGAGATAGGGCGAGGGGAATACTTAACCGCCCTGTAAGAGCCATTGTAGGGTGGGATTCCCAATGTTGGCAAAGTCCACCTTTATCAATTCATTCGCAGGAAGAGCGGTTACAAAAACAGGCACAAGCCGGGCGTCACAAAGGGTAAAACAGTGGATAAGACTTAATAAACAGGTGGAGCTTCTTGATACTCCCAGCATACTTTTGGCTAAAAGTTTGAGGATAGGAAGACTGCTGAGCATCTTGCCTTTATAGGCTCTATAAAAGATGAGGTAATCGAAAAAATGGAGCTTGTCCTTAACCTCATTACAGAGCTTGAGGAGAATTATGAAGGGCTTGTAGCTTCTTACTATGGATTTGATAACTGTGAAAACTGAGAATAAGATTGATTTTGCCGTGAAAACTCTTGAAGCAGTGGCAGAAAAAGAGCCTTGCTTAAAAAAGGTGGCGAAACAGATACTGATAAGGCTTCTAAGCTAATTCTTGATGATTTTAAAAACGGAAGACTTGGTAAAATAACCCTCGAAAATGTAGGAGAATAGCTAAATGGCTGATAACAAATATGATCAGAACAAGGATTTGATCGAAGACAGTTTGGATTTTGTAAGGATATACAAAGATACTATGAACTCGAGGAAGTAGACAAGCTGGATTTTAGAGGGTTATTCACATAGAAAAGGAAAGCCCTAAAGGAAACAAAGGTTGAAACTATTGTTGTAACTAAAGAAACCAACAATGATGAGAGCGGGACTAAGGGTGTATACTAAAAATAGTAGCAATTATACTGTTTGCTTTGATTTTTGTAAAGAATTGTCAATGCATATATAGTTGAAGAAACCATAGTCATGCGTACATCTATGAACCCTACTTTTGCAGGGTTCCGATACTTTACTGATAGATAAAATCTTTTATAAAATAGGTGATTTAAAAAGGTTTGACGTAATTGTTTTTGATTATAATGAGTCTGCCTTATATATAAAAAGGATTATAGTATCCCGGGTGACAGGATTAAGATAAATGACGGACATCTATATATCAATGGGAGTTTACTAAATGATGATCCTCTTATAAATGATAAGATGACTTATGCAGGTATTGCTGAAAAATGAAATAACGTTAGGGAAGCATGAGTACTTTTGTCTTAGGCGATAATAGGAACAACAGCTACGATTCCAGATATGAACAGGTTGGGGTTGTAAAAAGGTAAATACATAATCGGAAGAGTATGGCTTAGGATTTTCCCTATTTCAAAGTTTGGGAGTTAATTAATGAAAAATATTTCGAGATTAGGGATGAATGTGCAAGATGTGGCATTCATAACTGGGTGAATTTGTTACTAACTATAGTTTAGATGAGAGAAGCGGTGTAAAAAGCTTTGTCGAGAAGGCAAGAAAGATGCTTGCAGATTACGAACTTGAAATAATGAGAATCAATTCGATGTCAAAGTTTGAAAGGCAATTTTGTGAACACGGGTACATTTGCGGTGTTGATGAGGGTAGGCAGGGGACCGCTTGCAGGACCTGTGGTTGCAGGCTGCTGTAGTATTTCCCAAAGACCTAATCATCCCTTATGTAAATGATTCTAAGAAACTTACTGAAACTAAGAGAGAAGAGCTTTTCAACCATATTATGTGTGAGGCTATCAGTGTCGGCTTTGGCAGTGTAGACAATAGCAGGATAGACGAAATCAACATTCTTGAATCAACCTTTGAAGCTATGAGGCAGGCTGTATCGGAGTTAAACGTTAAAGCCTGACATAGTTTTTAGTAGATGGCAACAAGAAGATACCGGCCTGATATCACGCAGCGCGCTCCCGGTTGGAGGAGATGCAAAAATGTCTCTCAATAGCTGCAGCCAGATAGGTTGCAAAGGTTGTGAGAGACAGGTACATGAAGGAAATGGATATAAAATATCCAATGTATGATTTTGCATCAAACAAGGGTTATGGCTCTAAAAAGCATATAAAACGGAATCAAAAGAATTTGGTATTTCTCCTATACACAGGAGAACCTTTGTACATAATTAGGAGAAACTATGGAAAGAAAAAGATGTAAAACCGCTGTGGTACTTGCATACGATACAGAAAGCGGAGATGCTCTATGTAATCGCAGCTGGAAAAGGAGCTTTGGCTGAGAAAATAATTGCTGAGTCAAAAAAAGAGTGATATACCGCAGTATGAAGACGAAAAGCTTGCAAAATCTTTATCTCAGCTTGAAATTGGTGAGAATATCCACCTGAGCTCTGTGAAGTGGTGGCTCAGGTGCTTCTCTTTAGTGGATAAAATGGATAGAATCAAGTCAGCTGTCGCTGAAAAGAGAGATAGGAAGTGATAGTATCAATAAACGTATACTTGGAAAAAGAAAAGGAAAATAAAAGCGGCAGACTATCTGCTATCTAAAGGATATACCATTTTTAGAAAAAGAACTATCTTAGAAAAACAGGTGAAATAGACATAGTTGTTAAAAGTCCTGATGATTATCTCGTTGCTGTAGAGGTAAAGTACAGAAGCTCAGACAGATTTGGAAGCCCCTTTAGTGCGGTAAATTATACAAAGCAGAGGAAAATATATAAAACCCTGCTTTTTATATGAGTGAGCATAATATACCAATGGATGCAAAATGCAGGTTTGACGTAGTGGAATATACGGAGATAACAGACTTGAACATTTAATTAATGCTTTTGAAGCCTGTTAACTCCTTGTCAAATAGTAAGTTATGGCTATACTGTATAGGAAAGTTTTGCAAAAATAAAAAACTATTTTTGAGAATTTATGAAAGGTATTATTCTGGCCGGTGGTTCAGGCACAAGGCTGTATCCACTTACAGAGGTTACAAGCAAACAGCTCTTACCTGTTTATGATAAACCGATGATATTTTATCCTTTGTCCACGCTTATGCTCGCAGGGATAAGAGACATTTTGATTATATCAACTCCCAGAGACTTACCTAACTTTGAGAAACTCTTGGGGATGGTTCGGAATACGGCATCAGGTTGTCATATAAGATTCAGGAAAAGCCAAATGGACTTGCTGAAGCTTTTATTATAGGTGAAGAATTTATAGGAAAAGACAGTGTCGCAATGATTTTGGGTGATAATATTTTCTACGGTAACGGTTTATCATTAAACCTTAAGAAGGCAGTAGACTGTACTGAACATGGTGCTGCTGTATTTGGATACTATGTGGATGATCCTGAGAGATTTGGAATTGTTGAATTTAATGATAAGGGTGAAGCCGTATCCATCGAAGAAAAGCCTGAACATCCTAAATCAAATTATTGTGTGACGGGTCTTTATTTTTATGATAATTCAGTGGTAAAATATGCTAAGTCGCTTAAACCGTCAAAAAGAGGCGAGCTTGAAATTACTGACTTAAACAGAATCTACCTTGAAGAAGGAAGACTTAATGTAATTACCCTTGGAAGAGGCTATGCGTGGCTTGATACAGGTACTGTGGACGCTCTTTCAGATGCAACAGAATTTGTTAAAGTCATAGAAAAAAGACAGGGTGTTATGATTTCAGCAATAGAGGAAATAGCCTATAAAAATGGGTGGATAAGCAGGGAAAAGCTGCTTGAAAGTGCTGATAAATACGGGAAATCATCTTACGGTGCTCATCTTATGAAGGTTGCACTTGGCAAGATTTTATATTGATAAGGGAGAAGATAAATGTCGGATAATGAGAAGATGGAGAGTATGGATGATTATTTGGATGAACTCGAAAAGTCATTCCATAGGCTTAAAAACGGTGATATGGTCAAAGGTCCCGTCATTGGAATAGGAGATACGGAAGTTACTGTAGACCTAGGTTCCTACGCTGAAGGAATTGTTCCCATAGATGAGCTTAGCAATGACCCTAAGTTTTCTATTAAGACAGACATAGCAGTGGGAGATGTAGTAAATGCTATGGTTATTTCACCTGACAATGGGATAGGGCAGGTACTTCTTTCTATAAAACGTGCAGATAACATACTGGCTTGGGATTTCCTCGAAGAAGCAAAAGAAAACGGTCAGGTATTTAATGTAAAGATTACTGAAGCGGTCCAAGGGTGGAGTGGTCACTTATCTAAAAGGTATAAGGGCATTTATACCTGCTTCGGGACTGACGCTAAACTATGTTGAAGATACAGAGAGCTTTATCGGAAAGCATATTTCCGTAAGGATAATAGAAGTCGATGAAGATGATAAAAAAGCTAATTCTTTCTGCAAAAGTGTGCTAAGAGAAGAAGAAGCAAAAAAAGACAGAAGAAAAATGTCTAAGATAGCTATAGGAACAGTTGTTACCGGAAAGGTTGAAAAGAATTGAGAACTATGGAGCCTTTGTAAGACTTCCTGACGGACTTTCAGGACTTGTTCACATATCCCAGATGTCTGAAAGAAGAATCAAAGCATCCTAAAAGAAGTTGTTAGTGAAAATGATGAAGTAAAGGTAATGATTAACTGAGATTAAGGATGGTAAACTCAAAGCCTCAGTATGACAAGAGCAGCTGAAAGCGAAGCTTCTCAAGATGTAGACTCTACTCCTGTAGAATATAGTACAGGGGATGCACCAACCACAAGCTTTTGCTGATTTATTAAAGGGAATCAAGCTGTAATACATTATAAAATAATAAAGGAGTTAGTTATGAGTAAGGAAAAAGTTGAAAAGTATAAAAAGGAAAAAGCAGGAAGAAAGCTTAGTCTTAAGAAAGAGAAACGTATAAAAACACTTATTGGATGTGCCTGTGTTGTTGGTGCTGTTGTCTTGGCGGGTGCAGTAGGATATTACTCCGGGTAACAAAAACGGTTATAATAATGGTTATACTGATGGCTTCACCTTTGCGGGACAGATTTATCAGCGCTAATGCGTCAGAGCAGTGCTATTACTTCAGGAGCAGTAGATACTAACAACGCTGCAAGCGCTTCGGATGGCGCAGTCAAAACCGAGAAGAAATCAGGAAAAGTAGTTTTTACTTAGTGTCTTTATAGAGTATTAAAGGAGAATGGTATGAAGGACAGACTTTATGAAGGATTTAAGAAATATTATGGAGATACCAAAAGGGGCAGAGCTTTTCTTTTCACCGGGACGTGTGAATCTGATTGGAGAGCATACTGATTATAACGGCGGGCATGTATTTCCTTGTGCCCTTACTATGGGGACCTATGCCCTGTAAGGAAACGAGATGACAATAAGATGAACTTTGTTTCGCTAAACTTTAACAATGCTGAGGTTACAACTGTAGAACTTCCTGAGCTTTCATATCAGAAAAAAGAACAGCTGGGCTAACTACCTGATAGGGGTGGTTTGGGCATTCTTGGGTAAAAGGATATAAGATTGATAAGGGCTTTGACCTTGCTATGCTTGGTAATATTCCTTCGGGTGCCGGACTTTCATCCTCTGCATCCATAGAAGTCCTTATGGGTACGGCTCTTAAATATATGTATGATATTGACATCGACATGGTTGAGATAGCAAAAATAGGACAAACTTCAGAAAACCAATTCAACGGTATGAACTGCGGTATTATGGATCAGTTTGCAGTGGCTATGGGCAAAAAGGACAACGCCATATTCTTAGATACAGCGGACTTGTCCTATGAATATGCTCCTGTGAAGCTAAAAGACGCCAAGGTGCTTATCACAAACAGCCATGTAAAGCACAGCTTGCAGACTCTGCCTACAATGACAGAAGAAATGAAAGTACAGCTGCGCTTAAGGCACTTCAGACCAAGCTTAATATATCAGGTCTTGGTGACTTGACAGAGGAAGAGTTTGAGCATAACAAAGAGCTCATAACCGATGAGATTCAGAGGAAAAGAGCAAAGCACGCTGTTTATGAAAATCAGCGTACAATAAAGGCTGTAAATGCTCTTAAAAATAATGATATTGAGACCTTTGGCAAACTTATGAATGCTTCACATATATCGCTAAGAGATGATTATGAGAGTATCTTGCCCGGAGGTTGACAAGTTGGTCGAGATTGCTTGGAATATACCTGGGGTGATTGGCTCAAGAATAACAGGCGGTGGTTTTGGTGGCTGTACAGTCAGTATAGTTAAAAACGATGCAATTGAGAATTTTAGAAAAGAAGTCATTTCAAAGTATAAAGAGGCTACAGGTATCGATGCTGAGATATACGAGGCAGAGATAGGAGATGGTGCAGGAAGGATTCAGTAATGCTCTGTCTTCATAATTTTTACCGGAGTCTATGAAAAGCAGGATTTTTACAAGGATTATCCTCATAAGTTATTTGATGACAAAGCTTTATGCGGAGTAAGAGGATATATGGATGATAAAAGCAAGAAAATATCTTCTTGAGGAAATAAAAGAGGTCAAATCTTTCTTCCATTCACCTACTCGACTCCGGTAATTATCATCATCTTAGCAGGCTTTTACCTTTGATATAATAAAAGGAACCTTTTAATCTGGTGGTATATGATAACCATACGGATATGCAGTTTTTCAGTATTTGGCAACATATTGTCCTGTGGCTCTTGGATAGCTGATGCTTATGAAAGCCTTGATTATCTTAAAAGATAATCGTTATTGAGTGCAAACAGTAAGTACATAGGAGGCTTGCGAGTTTAATAAGGATGAAAGAGTTATTTTTTTGCAGACAGTATAAATGAAGTTTCCTTGGGAAATGACCTTCCTATCTATATTTCGGTAGATAAGGATGTGATTTCTGAAAAATGAATTTATATCTGACTGGGATCAGGGCATTATGCCGGTATCGACACTTATAAAAGAACTAAAGTGTTTAAGAGATAACTTTAGAATTATGGGCGTTGATATCTGTGGAGAGCCTGATAACAGCGACGATATCAATATTAGTTTAAGTAATAATATAAATAAAGAATTGGTAAATATATTTGTAGATATTTTTATATTAAATATGATACAATGAGATGATACCATTTTTGTTTAGGAGTTAGGTTTGATGGATAAGGACAATAAAGACGAAAAATAGTCATAAGAAGCTTTTAATTTTGATTGTTGTTGTCCTGTTCTTATACCAACTGTTTTTATGCGTTGTATTGTTTGTAAAATACAACAAATTAAGCGATGAGATTGATAGAATCAGACAGCTTAAAAATAGAGCGTATCCCTGGCTGCTCAAAAGAGGAATTCTGAAACAGAGATGATGACATCTATGTTTAGATTTGCTCAAGGTGAAGCAGATAAGAGAAGGGCTCTTATGCTTAAAAGCAGAAGAGGAAGAACGAATAAGGACAGCAAGAGGAAGGGTTTATCTTACTTTTTGATGACGGACCTTCTGAAAAATACGGAAGATGTTCTCAAAATACTAAAGAAAAATGATATTAAAAGCTACTTTTTGTCATTGGAAGGACCGATAAGAAGTCTCTTTTGATGTACAAAAAATAGTAAATGATACTACACGATTGCAATGCATCTCGTATACCCACAACTATGGCTTGATATATGCATCTCTAAAGAATTTTAAGAAAGATTATTATGCTATAAGTGATCTCATTTACAATACTACAGGAGTAAGATGTAAATATTACCGTTTCCCGGGTGGAAGCAGTAATTCTGTATCAAAGATTGATATGAGTTTACCTATAAAATTTCTTAGAGATGAGGGTGTTGAGTATGTAGACTGGAATGTGATGAGTGGAGATGCTGTACGAATATCTTTGTCTGACAAAGTATTGTATAAAAATGTCATGGCTAGTGTTCATAGTATGAAAAACTCTGTAGTCCTTATGCATGACTCGCTGGCTAGGGGAACTACGGTTAGAGCTTTACCGAAAATCATAAAAAGCTTAAAAAAAGAGAACTACCTTATATTGCCTATAGATGAAACTACTCCTGTAGTACATCATAGAATAAGGAAGTTTAGTTAAAGGAGAAAGAGTAGTGAGACACAACGAGAAGGCTGGAAATATATTTTCCTGCTTATCAGCTTTGTTGTTTGTAATTGTATCAGCTTTTGTTTTTAATTTTCTGATTGCGGACTTTGTATCACCCGACACAGCTATAGCAGCTAACCGCAACTTTAGTGCCATTAAGACTGGTAAAAGCAACAAAGAAAGCCGCAAATAAAACAAGTAAAACAAAGAAAAAGATACATCAAAAAACAGCATATTTAACTTTTGATGACGGCCCAAGCGTTAACACCGATAAAGTCTTGGATATCCTTGATAGATACAAGATAAAAGCTACGTTTTTTGTAGTAGGGAGAACAGATAAGGCATCAATTAGAAGGTACAAAGAAATAGTTAAAAGAGGACATAACATAGGTCTTCACTCTTTTAACTCACAACTATAAACTTGTATATGCAAGTCTTGATTCATTTAAGAAAGATGTATATGCTATCAGGGATATAGTCAAAAAATACACTGGAGTTGATTCCAAGATATACAGATTTCTCGGCGGAAGCAGTAATGGAGTCGCAAAGATAAATATGCATAAAGTCATAAAGTGGATAAGGTCAGCAGGATATCAGTATTTTGACTGGAATCTTGGAGGTACCGATGCCGCATATCCGCCACCATCTGCCAATGCAATATACAATGCGATAGCGATGTATGCAGGAAGCAATACTGATAAGATTGTACTCCTGCACGATTCACAGGATAAAGTAAATACATTAAGAGCCCTGCCAAGAATCATTGAGCTTCTAAAAGAGAAGGATATAGATTTGCCAAGATTACAAAGAACACAAAACCCGTTCACCACAGAGTGAATCCAAAATACAAAATAAAATAAATGGAGGTATGTTATGAGTTTTTTTAAGGATTTAAAAGGAAGATGTTGGAGTTATGGGAGACTTTGAGAATGATGACAATCAGATGGTTGACACTTTATGGCAGTAGTTCTGATGATTTTGATGAGTTTAATCTCTCTGAAGAGGACGCACTTGGTGTGGACGATGATATGATTGAAAAGATGCAGGATGAGGATAGCTTAAATCTTGAAAACGAAGAAGTGGCTGCCGAAGATAATGTATATTCTGAGCCTGAATATCAGGAGACTGCGTATATAGAAGAGAGTGAGCCTGAAAACAACAGATGAAGAGAGACTTTCCTGCTACAGAGAATAACCTTTATACAGGTGACATAGGAGCAGATACTGTTACTGTTGAGAGCCATCCGGGCGAGATTGCTGAATCTGACGGAAGCACAACAGTTATATCAAAGGGAACTGTGATACAGGGAAGTATTGTTTCTGACGGTTCTCTAGATGTATATGGTACAGTTAACGGAGATATCAGCTGCCTTGGCAAGCTTTCAATCTCAGGTGCAGTTAAGGGTAAATCTTCAGCTGCTGAGGTATACTTACATACCAACAAGCTTGACGGCGGAATTACAAGTAAGGGCTGCGTTAAGATTGCTGCAGGTACTGTGGTTATCGGTGATATTGCTGCTTCTTCCTGTGTAGTTGCAGGTGCAGTTAAGGGTAACTTAGATGTAAATGGACCTGTTGTTGTTGATTCTACAGCTGTAATCAAAGGTAATATCAGCTCTAAGGGAATCCAGATTAACAGTGGTGCAGTTATTGACGGTTTCTGTGCACTTCCTTATGCATCAGTTGATATTGATTCCTTTCTTTGGTGATGAGGTTGACGCTTAATGGATAGATATAAAAAGAGTACTGTTAAAGTTATCAGGGCGAAAGCTCTTGCAGGTGACAAGAAAAATGGGTTTTGATGAGGCTACCTGCATTAGAGTTGCTAAAAACAGGTAAAAGAGCTGGTTGATAACGGAATACAGGTAGGAGTTGTTATTGGTGGAGGCACTTTGGAGGTACGTACCAGCAATACAATTGACAGGACGAAGTAGACCAGATAGGGATGCTGGCTACTGTTATGAACTGTATCTATGTGTCTGAAATATTTAGATATGTGGGTATGAAGACCTCTATTCTCACACCTTTTGAGTGCGGCAATATGACTAAGCTTTTTTCAAAAGACAGGGCTCTAAAGTATTTTGAGAAAAATATGGTTGTATTTTTTGCAGGAGGAACAGGACATCCTTATTATTCAACAGATACAGGAGCTGTGCTTAGAGCTATTGAGACTGAGGCAGACATCATATTACTAGCAAAGGCTATAGATGGTGTTTATGACAGCGACCCTAAGTCTAACCCTAATGCAAAGAAGTATCAAGAAATCAGCATTGAAGAGGTGCTAGATAAAAAGCTTGCTGTAATTGATCTTGCAGCTACAATCATGTGTCTTGAGAACAAGATGCCTATGCAGGTATTTGGACTAAATGAAGAAAATAGCATCATTGACGCTGCGAATGGAATCAATAACGGTACAAAGGTTACGGTATAATACAGACTAAATATAGAATAAACCCGGGGAGGTTACTTATGTCAGAAGCAACAAAAATGTATGAAGACAAGATGAATAAAACGCTTAATAATCTTAGTGAAGAGTACATTACTATAAGAGCGGGGAGAGCAAATCCTCATATTCTTGATAAGATAAAGGTTGATTATTACGGACAGCCATCACCTATACAGTCGGTTGCCAACATTTCAGTTCCTGAGGCGAGAATCATCCAGATTCAGCCTTGGGAAGCAAGTCTTATCAAGGCTATTGAGAAAGAGATTAATATGGCAAATCTTGGTGTAATTCCTACTAATGACGGTAAGTCTATAAGACTTGTTTTTCCGGAACTCACGGAGGATAGACGTAAAGAACTGTCTAAGGATATCAAGAAAAAGGCTGAAAATGCCAAGATAGCTATAAGAAATATTAGAAGAGATGCTGTTGATCACTTCAAAAAGCAGGAAAAAGGCTAACGAGATTACAGAGGATGATCTTAAAGGTCTTGAAGATGAGATTCAGAAGATAACAGATAAATTTTTCTGATGAAATCGACAAGATGACAGAAGACAAGATAAAAGGAAATAATGACAGTATAATATTAAAATGGGGGTTCGGTTTATCCGCACCTCTTTTTGGGATAAGATATGGGTGAAAAAGAGAAGATTCTGCAGCATGTACCATTATACTTGACGGTAATGGAAGATGGGCAAAGAAGCGCGGCTTACCTAGAACCTTTGGCCATCTTAAAGGCTGTGACAATGTAGAGCCTGTATGTAAGGCTGCATTTAATCTGGGCATTAAATATGTTACCATGTATGCTTTTTCAACTGAAAACTGGAAGCGTCCACAGGATGAGGTTGATGAACTTATGAAGCTGCTTGCAAAGTACATGAAGGATGCAATGAAGCTCTCTGTAAAAAACAATATGAGAGTTAGGATAATAGGCGATAAATCAAGGCTTTCTGATGAGCTTAACTCACTGATAGCTAAGCTTGAAGATGTGTCCAAAGACTTTACCGGTTTGCAGCTTCAGATTGCCGTTAATTACGGCGGAAGAGATGATATTAGAAGAGCCTTCAAGGATATACTTGTAGCTGCTGAAAAAGAAGGCTTGACTTACAAAGAAATTATCGATAATCTGACAGAAGATACCATAAGCAATAATCTGGATACTGCTGATATTCCTGATCCCGATCTTATGATTCGTACGAGCGGAGAGCAGAGGCTGTCTAACTATCTTATCTGGCAGCTTGCTTATGCTGAGTATTTTTTTACAGATACTTTATGGCCTGATTTTGGGGAAAAAGATTTAGAAGAAGCCATTGAATTCTACAGTGGTAGAGACAGAAGATTTGGCGGTATTAAGAAAGGATGAACTATGTTTCTGACTAGACTTATAAGTGGAATTCTGCTTTTAGTATTTACATTTGTGACTATGTATTTTGGTGGGCAGTTATTGCTTGTTGCCTTATTTTTGATATCATTGATTGGTTTATATGAGCTATATAAGGTTATGAAATTTGAAGATACTACACTTGCTGCAGTAGGATACTTAGGCGCATTTGCGTGGTATATAAATATTGATACAAGACCAAATGCTATAATTGATTTTAAGGTGCCTGAGCTTATGATATTTTCAATTGTAGTTGTGGCGGCACTTTTGGTCTTCGTAGTAAAATATCCTAAATATACTGCAAATCAGCTATTTAGTACGATTTTTGGTATATTTTATATACCTGTTATGATATCTTTTATATTTAAGACCCGTGAGACCATAGCATTTGGACAGTGGCTTGCCTGGATGGCATATGTAAGCTCCTGGGGCTCTGATACCTGTGCCTATGTAGTTGGAAGACTCTTTGGTAAACATAAGCTGGCACCGGTACTAAGTCCTAAAAAAGTCAGTGGAAGGCGCAATTGGTGGAGTTCTAGGTTCTGCACTTATAGGCGTTATATTTGGACTTATTATGAGTAATTATACAGGAAAAATCAGAAAACCTTATTGTGATATTTGCAGTAATTGGAGGACTGGGCTCTGTTATCTCTCAGATAGGCGACCTGGCTGCATCAGGAATTAAGAGAAATTATGACATCAAGGACTATGGGCATTTAATACCGGGGCATGGAGGCATTCTTGACAGATACGACAGCATGATAATCACTGCACCCATAGTTTATTTTCTCTCACTTTACCTGGTAGGAAGGATATAATGAAAAAGAATATCTATTTTAGGTTCCACAGGCTCTATTGGGACTCAGACGCTTGACATAGTAAGGCTTAATGAAGATTTGAAGGTAACTGTACTTACCGCGAATAAAAATATTAATCTAATTTTCACACAAATTTTAGAATTTTGCCCTGAATTAGTCTGCATTTTTGATATAATAGAAGCAGGTAAGCTTAAAGATATGCTTAAGGTTGCTATCGCTGAAAAAAAACTAAGTAAAATGCCTGAGATAGTAACGGGAGTAGAGGGACTGATTGAAGCTGCTGCTTACGAGAACTCTGATATAGTTGTTACGGCTGTTGTAGGTATGATGGGCATTAGACCCTACGATAGCAGCTATAAATGCAGGCAAGGATATAGCCCTTGCCAACAAAGAGACTCTCGTTTGTGCAGGTCATATCATAATGAAGCTTGCCAGGGATAAAGGGGTTAATATCTATCCTGTGGACAGCGAACACAGTGCCATATTCCAGTGTTTACAGGGGAAGGCAGATAATAGGATAAGAAGACTCCTGCTTACAGCCTCAGGTGGCCAATTTTTACATACTCCTAAGGAAGAGTTAAAAGATGTGACTCTTGAGAGGGCTTTGAAGCATCCTAACTGGTCGATGGGAGCAAAGGTTACGATTGACTCGTCAACCATGGTGAATAAGGGGCTTGAGGTCTGCGAGGCAAGATGGCTGTTTGATACTGAGCCAGATAAAATTGAAGTAGTTATTCAGCCTCAGAGCATAGTGCATTCAGCAGTAGAATTTGAGGATGGCAGCGTAATAGCTCAGCTTGGAGTACCTGACATGAAGCTTCCTATATCCTATGCACTTACCTACCCTGAGAGAAGATTCGTATCAGACAATTACCTTGACCTTTTTGCCATATCAAAGCTCGACTTTATTAAGCCTGATTTGGAGAAGTTTAAGGGGTTAAGACTTGCCTTTATGGCAATAACAGAGGAGGAAGCCTCCCTACTGTCTTTAATGCAGCCAATGAGGTGGCTGTGGCATTATTATACAGAAAAAAATCAGATATTTAGATATCGTTAACATCATAGAAGAAAACTTGAATAAACACATAAAGATAGAAGATCCTAGCGTGGATGACATAGAAAGAATCCAGGGAGATTCTTCTTGGTGTAAAAAGCAGTATGTAAGGAAGGTGAACGATTTGAACATAGTTTGGGCTATTTTAATATTTTCATTAGTAGTAATTATTCATGAATTTGGACACTACTTTTTGCCAGACTTGGAGGAATAAAAGTAAATGAGTTCTCACTTGGTATGGGACCAAGGCTTTTTTCCTTTGATGCAGCGGGCACAAAGTGGTCTGTAAAGCTCCTGCCAATTGGCGGTTCCTGTATGATGGAAGGTGAGGATGAGTCAAGTGATGATGAAGGTGCCTTTGCCAATAAATCTGTCTGGGTAAGGATATGGACGGTTTTCGGAGGACCTTTATTTAACTTCATCCTTGCGTTTTTACTGTCCCTCTTTGTAATCGGCTCGATAGGCGTAGACAAGAGCAATATTGTTAGCGTAACAAAAGGGCTATCCTGCTGAAGAGGCAGGGCTCAAGGCAGGAGATGTCATTACTAAAATAAACGGAACTTCCATAAATATCGGCAGGGAGGTTTTCAAGCTACTTTTGTATTTCATCCACTCTCTAGTGAAGACGTGAAGATAGAAGTTAAAAGAGGGGATGAAAAGCTTGACTTCAACGTGAAGCCTCAGGAAAAAGAAAAGTTTTACCTGGGATTTACCTATTCTCCTGGTGATGGGGAAGCGGTCATTGACAGCCTTACAGATGACAGTGCGCTTAAGGCTGCAGGTGCAGCCGCAGATGATGTAATTACCGCTGTAGATGGAACTGTTATCAAGTCAGGAACTGAACTTAATAACTATTTCGTTTCTTCTCCTTTAGATGGAAAAGAAGTAAAGCTTACACTTAAGAAGGCTGATACAGGAAATACAGAGGAGATTACCGTAACACCTAAAAGTGCAGGTTCTTCTTATACCCTGGGACTTGTAAGCAATACTGCAAGAGAAAAAGTTAGCAGAGCGGCACCTTATATTACTCCTTAAATGAGACCAAATATGTGGTGGTTACAACCATCGAATCTCTTAAAATGATGGTAACAGGAAGGGTAAAGTCTAAAAGAAATCGCATGAGTCCTGTCGGCATTGTAAATATGATTGGCAATTCCTATGAACAGAGCAAGAATGACGGTATTATGGTCATCCTCCTTAGTATGGCTAGTATAAGTATACTTATCTCAGCCAACCTCGAGTTATGAATCTGCTTCCTATTCCTGCCCTTGATGGCGGACGACTTGTATTCCTCATTATAGAGGCAGTAAGAGGCAAGCCTGTTGACCCGGACAAGGAGGGAAGGGTACATTTTGTGAGGCTTTTGTTCTCCTTATGTTACTAATGGTAGCAGTATTATTCAATGATATTTTGAGAATTATAGGATAAAATATGAGAAATGAAATTAAGACTACAAGAGTAGTAAAGATTGGAAACAGGGTTATCGGTGGCGGTAATCCTGTTTTAATACAGATCAATGACGAATACAAAGACGGAAGATGTGAAGGCTACAGTTGCTCAGATTAAAGAGCTTGAAAAGGCGGGCTGTGACATAATCAGATGTGCAGTTCCTAATATGGAGGCGGCTCTTGCATTTAAGGAGATTAAAGAGGCTATTGATATACCTTTGGTCGCTGATATCCACTTTGATTATCGCCTTGCTATAGCGGCTATGGAAAACGGAGCTGACAAGATAAGAATAAATCCCAGTAACATAGGCTCGGATGAGAAGCTAAGGGCTGTGGTAGATGTAGCCAAAGAGTATCAGATTCCGATAAGAGTTGGCGTAAATAGCGGTTCTCTTGAAAAGGAAGTTCTTATGAAATATGGCAAGGTTACAAGTGAGGCTCTCGTAGAAAGTGCCCTAAACAATGCTAAGCTGATAGAAGATATGGATTATCATAACCTGGTAATAAGTATCAAGTCATCCAATGTAATGGAGTGTATCAAGGCACATGAGATAATTGCAACAAGGACAGATATTCCTTTACATGTAGGCATAACTGAGTCCGGCTCACTTATATCAGGCAATATCAAATCAAGTGTAGGACTAGGGATTATATTATATCAGGGAATAGGAGATACTATCAGGGTTTCTCTTACGGGAAATCCTGTTGAAGAGATTAAGTCAGCCAAGATGATACTTAAAGCTCTTGGACTTAGAAAAGGCGGAGCTGAGATAGTTTCCTGCCCAACCTGTGGCCGTACAGATATTGACCTTATAGGTCTTGAAGAAAAGGTTAATAAACTGCTTGAGGACTATATGGAGCTAGATATAAAGGTTGCCGTTATGGGCTGTGTGGTAAACGGCCCGGGTGAGGCAAGGGAGGCAGATCTTGGCATCTGCGGAGGCAAAAACGCAGGTCTCATTATTAAAAAAGGAGAAATAATTAAAAGACTTCCTGAGTCAGACCTTCTTATGGGGCTTAAGGAAGAGCTTGATATATTAAAAAGCTAAGAAAGGTAATTAAGATGGATTTTCATGAGGCTTTTAGCAACCTGGTTATAAATGAAGAGCTTGAAAGGGCTTTTAACGAAATATCGGTTGAGAAGGTAGTTGTATCGAAGGCAAAAGGAGAAATCACTGTAATAATAAAGGGCTTATCCCCTCTTAAAAGGAGCCATATTGTTTCTATGCAGTCTGTGCTAAAGGGCCAGATATTTACTTCAAAGGAGCAGACAGTAATAATTGAGGAAAGATACGACTTATCAGACTTTTCGACTAGAAATATCTTTGAGAAGAATAAGTCCAGTATCCTTGAGGAATTAAATGAACAGGGTAGAATATACTACAATATCTTAAATAAAAAGTAAGATAGATTTTGATGATACTGCTATATATATAGAAAATGAGGATAATTTTCATAATCAGGGAAAAAGCTAAAGGAAAATATCTGACTGGTTAAAAGCTTATATTCATAAAAAGATATAACAAGGAGGTCTCCGTCCACCTTAGATTTAGAGAGATAAGTGAAAAAGGAGAAAGAAGAAAAGGACAGCTTTACCATAGAGGAAATACTTGCTACAAGGCCTCAGGTTGAGCAGACTTCTAAGCCTAAGCCTAATAACAAGCCTATGTCAGAAGATAAGAGTAAGAAAGTATTTAGTGCACCTACAGGTTTTAAGAAGAAGTCTATACCTCTTGACCCGTCTGTGATTTATGGCAAAAACTTTGATGGAACATCTGTTTTTATTAAAGGACATTACAGAAGAGCAGAGAAGTCTCATTGTTAGAGGCAGAATCCTTAAGCTTGATGAGAGAGAAACAAAAACAGGAAGATTTATTATTTCCATTGTAATCACTGATTTTACGGATAGCATTACCTGCAAAAATATGGGCATCTCCTGAAGAAAAGGGAGAGCTTAAGAAAAGGCTTTCTCCGGTGCCTTTATTAAAAATAAGTGCAGATGTACAGATGGACCCTTTTGATAATGAGCTTACCTTAAGTAAGGTGGAGGGCATCAAGGAAACAGAAGATTTTACAGTAAAGCGTATAGACAAGAGCGAAAAGAAGAGGGTTGAGCTTCATCTTCATACAAACATGAGTGAGATGGACGCTGTAATTGATCCAGGCACACTTCTTAAAAACCCTATCTGCTTGGGGGACATAAGGCTGTTGCAATTACCGACCATGGAGTAGTTCAGGGGCTTTACCAATGCTCTTCATACAAAGACAAGCTTAAAATGAATGATTTTAAGCTTATTTATGGTGTGGAAGGCTATGTAGTAGATGATGTTTCTCCTGCTGTAAGAATGGACAAAGGACAGGAGCTCACAGATCCTGCTGTTGTTTTTGATATAGAAACTACAGGCTTTGGTCCTAAAAAACTGTAGGATAATAGAAATTGGAGCTGTAAAAGTAGAGGGTGGTAAAATCGTCTCAAAGTTTTTCAGCCTTTTGTTAATCCAAAGCAGAGCATACCTGAGGAAATAACTAAAGCTCACAAGCATTACTCAGGATATGGTAATAAATGAGCCTGAGATTGATGTTGTACTTCCTAAGTTTTTAGAATTTTTGTAAAGGTTCATTTTTAGTTGCACAATGCCTCCTTTGACACTAGCTTTTATATTTGAAAACACGGAGAGACTTGGACTTAAGTGCGAGTTTACCATAGCTGATACAGTAACCATGTCAAGGGTACTTCTTCCGGGACTTAAGAACTATAAGCTTGATACAGTGGCTGATAGGATGGGGATTGTACTGGAGCACCACCATAGGGCAGTTGACGATGCAGGCTGCACTGCTGAAATATATATCAAACTCTGTGAGCTTGCAAATGAGAGGTTTGGTAACTCACTCCTTAGCAATTTTAATACTAAAGAGGATTTGATGCTGAAACAATCAAGAAAAATGGGTACCTCCACATCATTATCCCGGCAAAAATGACATAGGCAGGATAAACCTGTATAAACTGGTTTCTATGTCTCATCTTACCTATTTTCAGAGAAGACCAAGAATTCAAAGAGTCTTTTTGATGAAGCATAGAGAGGGACTTATTCTTGGTTCAGCCTGTGAGGCAGGAGAGCTCTATCAGGCAGTTCTTAGAAGACATGGGTGAGGATGAGATTGAAGCTTTTGGTAAAGTTCTATGATTATTTTGAGATTCAACCGCTTGCCAACAACAGCTTTATGATTGAAAATGACAGAGTACCTGATATTACGGACAAAGAAGATTTAAGAGAAATAAATAGAATAATAGTAAACCTTGGTGAAAAAAATATAACAAGCCCGTAGTTGCCACCTGTGATGCACATTTTCTAAATCCTGAAGACGAGATATAGAAAAATATCTATTATGGTCAAAGGGAATGAAGGATGCAGACAGGCCTTTACCTCTCTATCTTAGAACTACGGAAGAGATGCTTCAAGAATTCTCATACTTGGGTAATGATAAGGCAGAAGAGGTGGTAATTACCAATACCAATCTTATAGCAGATATGATTGAAATAATCTCTCCTGTAAGGCCTGACAAATGTGCTCCTGTCATTGAGAATTCGGACGAGGAGCTTAGAAGAATCTGCTATGATAAGGCCTACGAAATATATGGCAGAGACCTTCCTAAAAAGGTGGTAGACAGGCTCGAGCACGAGCTTACGTCAATCATATCTAATGGCTTTGCGGTTATGTATATAATTGCTCAGAAGCTAGTGTGGAAGTCAAATGAAGACGGATACATGGTTGGCTCCAGAGGTTCTGTAGGTTCTTCCTTTGTTGCTTTCTTATCAGGTATTACAGAGGTTAATTCACTTTCTGCGCATTATTACTGCAAACATTGCCATTTCGTTGACTTTGACTCTGAGGAAGTAAGGAGTTACTCAGGAAGAAGCGGCTGCGATATGCCTGATAAGCTGTGTCCTGTATGTGGAGAGCCACTTGTAAAGGATGGACACGACATTCCTTTTGAGACCTTCCTCGGCTTTAACGGTGACAAAGAGCCTGATATCGACCTTAACTTCTCAGGTGAATACTAGGCAAAGGCACATGCCTATACTGAGGTTATCTTTGGTGAAGGACAGACTTTTAGAGCAGGCACAATCGGCGGTGTGGCAGATAAAACTGCCTTTGGCTATGTACTTAAGTACAATGAAGAGCATGACAACATAGTTATGCGAAGGTCTGAGATAGAAAGAGTTTCTCTTGGCTGTATAGGAGTTAGGAGGACTACAGGACAGCATCCCGGAGGAATAGTAGTTCTTCCTCTTGGAGAAAATATCAATACCTTTACCCCGGTACAGCACCCTGCTAACGACATGAGTACGCCTATAATAACAACTCATTTTGATTATCACTCAATTGACCACAATCTCTTGAAGTTAGATATACTGGGGCACGACGATCCTACTATGATAAGGATGCTTGAGGACCTTACAGGGGTAAATGCACAGGGTATCAGGCTTGATGATGAAAATGTCCTTTCACTCTTTAATGGGCTTTCAGCATTGGATATAGATGCTAAGGATCTTGACGGCTATGATCTTGGTAGTCTTGGGGTGCCGGAATTTGGTACAGATTTCGTTATGCAGATGCTTAGAGAAACCAAGCCTCAGACATTTTCAGATCTTGTGCGTATATCAGGGTCTCTCCCATGGAACTGATGTATGGACAGGGAAACGCACAGACTCTAATCGCAGAGGGGAAATGCGAGTTAAAGACTGCCATCTGTACAAGAGATGATATTATGATATACCTCATAGATATGGGACTTGAACCGGGACATGCCTTTAAGATTATGGAAAGTGTGCGTAAGGGTAAGGGACTAACCCCTGAATGGGAGCAGGAAATGATAGAGCATAATGTACCTGACTGGTATATATGGTCTTGTAAGAAGATTAAGTACATGTTCCCTAAGGCACATGCAGCTGCCTATGTAATGATGGGCTTTAGAATAGCCTATTTCAAGGTGTATTATCCTCTTGCCTATTACTCTGCATTTTTCAGCATAAGAGCAAAGGCATTTGACTATGGTTTATTTTGCTTTGGCAAAGAAAAGCTTTTAAGCGTCATCAAGGATATTAAGAAGGTTGAAAAGAGACATAGAAATAAAAAGGATGAGGACGTGCTTGGAGATGCCTACATAGTACTCGAGATGTATGCTAGAGGCTTTGAGTTTATGCCAATTGACATATATAGGGCAAAGCCAAAGCAGTTTCAGATTATAGACAACAAGATAATGCCTTCTCTTGTAAGCATAGAAGGACTTGGAGATAAGGCCGCTTATGCCCTCTATGAAGCCGCTAAAAAAGGCAAATTTCTTTCAAAAGACGACCTTAAACAAAGAGCAAAGGGCACTACTCAGACAGCAATAGACAAGATGACGGAACTGGGTATTATAAATGAACTGCCTAACTCCAGTCAGATATCTTTATTTGATTTTATGGGTTAATTTTTAGCCATTTGGCGTAAATCATTAATTGATTTTTGGTATAATAATTTCAAATACTTGTTAAAAAGTGGACAAATGTCCTTTATTATTTGATGAAAAATATAAAATCTAATTAATAATTAAAAAAATATTATACAAACTTCACAAAGAAATAAATGTTGTTTGGAGGAAACTATGATTGATTATGCTGAGGGTTCAGGCAAGCAGTATCATACAGGATTAGCTAAAGGTGATGTAGGAAGGTATGTTATTCTTCCCGGAGATCCTAAAAGATGCGTAAAGATAGCAGCCCACTTTGACAATCCCGTACTTGTGTCTGATGTGAGAGAATATGTGACATATACAGGCACCTTAGACGGTGTGAAAGTAAGCGTTACCTCAACAGGTATAGGAGGTCCATCTGCAGCCATTGCAATTGATGAGCTTTCAAAATGCGGGGCAGACACCTTCTTAAGGGTTGGAACCTGTGGAGGCATGCAGGATGAGGTTATGGGAGGAGATATTGTCATTGCAAGCGGTGCCATCCGTATGGAAGGCACCAGCCGCGAATTTGCTCCTATAGAGTATCCCTGCTGTTGCCAATATTGATGTTATGAATGCCATGATAAATTCTGCCAAAGAGCTAAAATGAAAGATATCATGTTGGAGTAGTTCAGTGTAAGGATTCTTTCTTTGGACAGCATGAGCCTGAGATTATGCCTGTTAGCTATGAGCTTCAAAACAAATGGCAGGCGTGGCTTAGAATGGGCTGTCTTGCTTCTGAAATGGAATCCGCGGCCTTATTTATTGCAGGAAGCTTCCTTAGGGTAAGGGTAGGCTCTTGTTTTCTCGTTGTAGCCAATCAGGAAAGAGCTAAGAAAAATCTTCCAAATGAGCAGGTACACGATACAGAGGCAGCCATTGCTGCTGCCGTAGGTGCCATAAGACTATTGATTAGTCAGGATAAGTCCAGCACCTAATCTACTATACAATGATGAGATAAGTACAATTTTTGACTGGTACATCAAGAATTTATAATATTTGGTTACTGCTGCCAAGAGGCAGTATAACATAAAACTTTCTTAAAAAAGGAGAAAAGAAATGAAAAAAAGACTTTTATCAATGGCTCTGTCTGCAGTTATGGTGCTTTCATTAGCAGCTTGTGGCGGACAGGCAAAGGATTCCGCAAGCACAAAGAGTGCTTCAAAGACCACATCCGCTACAAGTACAGCCAGTGCTACAAGTACAGCGGGCAGTACTTCATCATCTAAGTCAGGCAGCACCACGACTGCTAAGTCTGACTTAAAGGTTGGTCTTATCACCGACGTGGGCGGTATCCATGACCATTCATTTAACGAGACTTCTGGAAGGGACTCGAGAAGGCTAAGGCAGATTTTGGTGTAGAGATTAACTACCTTGAGTCAAAGACTGATGCTGACTACTCAAGTAACATCGAAAGCTTTTGTAGATGAAGACTATGACCTTATTGTATGCGTTGGCTTCAAGCTTGCTGAGGCTACAAAGAAGGCTGCAGAGTCTCATCCTGATAAAAAGTTCGCCATCATTGATGATGCTTCCAATGCATCACTTCCAAACGTTACCTGCCTTACATTCAAGCAGGAGCAGGCTTCTTATCTTGTTGGTTATGTAGCAGTACTTTGTTACAAAGAAGAATAATGTAGGGTTTTGTACTTGGTATGGCAAGCGAGATGATGAACAAGTTCGGCTATGGCTACCTTGCAGGTGTATATGCTGCCAATCCTAAGGCTACAGTTCAGCAGATAGACGCAAATAACTTTGCAGACCCTGCTATTGGTAAGACAAGTGCAACAACTATGATTACCAATGGAGCAGATGTTATCTTCCACGCAGCAGGTGGTACAGGTGTTGGTGTTATCCAGGCCTGCCGAGAGAATAAGATATCAGCCATCGGTGTAGATACAGACCAGAGTTCATTAGCTCCTGATACAGTTATCACATCAGCCATGAAGAGGGTAGACAACGCTGTATATGATTCAGTTAAACAGCTTGTAGAGGGTACTCTTAAAGGCGGAGAAGTTGTATATGACCTTTCAAAGGGTGGTGTAGACATAGCACCTACTACCAAGCTTCTTTCTGAGGACGTACTTAAGAAGGTAGAAGAAGTTAAGGCTAAGATATTAAGTGGAGAAATCGTTGTTCCTGGTACAAAGGCTGAATTTGAAAAGAATATGGCGATAAGTACGAATTAGACTAATCCAGACTGTCATCTAATGGTTTCTTTACCTTTTATTTTGCAGTTATAGTTATTAAATAGCTACAGAGCTGTTAAAGAGAGGTGATTTCTGCAGCTACCGCTTGCATTCTGCGGTAGTTGCAGATAATTGATAATATCATGTTTTGAAAACAGTGTTTTATATCTAACACATTATTTTGAGAATATGATAGTCAAAAATATCAGAAAAATGGGAGGTAAGGCTGTGGGCAGTGAAAAATCATATTGATGAAAATGTCATTGCTGTTAAAATGGAGAACATAGTAAAAAAATTTGGAAGTTTTTACTGCTAATGACGGAATTAATCTAACTGTGCATAAGGGGTGAGGTACATTCCATACTTGGTGAAAACGGTGCAGGAAAAAGTACTCTCATGAATGTACTCTACGGTATGTACAGACCTACTAGCGGACAGATTTATATTAAGGGTGAAAAAGTAGATATATCAAGCCCTAAACACGCCATTGAGCTTGGTATAGGTATGGTACATCAGCATTTTATGCTTATACAGCCATTTACCGTTACAGAAAACATAGTCTTAGGTATTGAGCCGGTTAAAGGTGTCAAGATTGACTACAAGCTTGCAAAGAAAAAGGTGCTTGAGATATCTGAAAAATATGGAATGCAGGTAGATCCTGATGCCAAGATTGAAGATATTTCGGTGGGAATGCAGCAAAGAGTTGAAATACTTAAGGTGCTCTACAGAGGTGCCGATATCCTCATTCTTGACGAGCCTACAGCTTCACTTACACCGCAGGAAATAGACGAACTTATGGTAATTATTAAAAATCTTACCAAAGACGGCAAAAGTATAATAATCATTACACATAAGCTTAAAGAAATAAAAGCCTGTTCAGATAACTGCACAATCATCCGCCAGGAAAAATATATCAATACTGTCAGAGTGGACGAAGTAAGCGAGTCTGAGCTGGCAGCCCTTATGGTAGTACGTGATGTCAATTTTAAGGTAGAGAAAAAAGAGCAGGAGCCCGGTGCAGAGGTACTCTCAGTAAAGAATGTGAGGGCAAGAGACTATAGAGGAGTAGAGATACTTAAAGGCTTTGATATATCAGTTAGAGCAGGTGAAATTGTTGGTCTTGCAGGTGTGGATGGAAATGGACAGACAGAGCTGGTTGAGATATTAAGCGGTCTTAAAAAGGCTGATTCCGGTGAAATAACTATGAACGGCAAGGATATTTTCAACAAGACACCGAATGAAATATTTAAGGATGGTCTTTCCAGTATACCTGCAGACAGACAAAAGCATGGACTTGTCCTTGAGTTTTCAATCGAAGATAATCTCATTTTACAGCATTACAATGAGGCACCATATTCAAAAGGCTTTATACTTGACCGTAAAGTTATACGAGAGCACGCAACCAAGATGATGGATAAGTTTGACATCAGGCCAAGAGGTGCTGAGGCTAATCCTGCGGGAAGCCTTTCAGGAGGCAATCAGCAAAAGGTCATAATTGCCAGAGAGGTTACTAACAATAAGGATTTACTTATAGCAGTTAACCCAACCCGAGGTCTTGATGTCGGAGCTATTGAGTTTGTTCATAAGTATATCGTTGAGCAGAGAAATAAAGGAAAAGCAGTACTGCTTGTTTCCTTTGAGCTTGATGAGATTATGAACCTCTCAGACAGAATAGTTGTTATAAGCGGCGGTAAAGTGGCAGGTAGTATGCAGGCAAAAGAGGCAAAAGAAGGTGAACTTGGATATATGATGGCAGGAGGTGAGCAGAGTGAATAAGAAAAAGAGCATTTTACAAAGCAATTTCCTATATACCGTTATATCCATTATAATCGGTTTCCTTATTGGTGCCATCTTCTTGGTTATCGCAGGCATAAGCCCTGCTGTAGCCTATAGTAAGCTGATTTCAAGTGTATTTAGCAAGCCAAAGTTCTTGATGTATACTTTTGGTTTATTCAGCACCTATCATACTTACCGGTCTTTCGGTAGCATTTTCCTTTAGAACCGGTGTTTTTAATATAGGCGCTGAAGGACAGTTTGTTGTTGGAAGCATAGCAGCTACTCTCGTTGGAATTCTTGTGAAACTGCCCGCAGTTATCCATGTTCCTCTATGTATAATAGCGGTCATGGCAGCCGGAGCCTTTTGGTCATTCTTATGCGGCCTTATGAAGGTAAAGCGAGGTATTCACGAGGTTATATCATTTATTATGTTTAACTGGATAGCATTTTACCTCTCTAATTTCGTAGTTAACCTTAAAGATATAAAGGTCGAGGGAGGCGAGGCCTCAAAGAACCTTGAAGACAGTGCAAGGATACTTTTCCCTACATCTTGGATAGACAGCATAAAATGCCCTGATGCTAACTGGGGTATAGTTATAGCTGTAGTTGCTGCTATAGTTATTTGGATTATTATAGAGAAGACCACACTAGGTTATAAGCTGAAAGCAGTAGGTTTTAATAAACATGCCGCTGATTATGCCGGAATAGATGCAAACAAATCAATACTTACCGCTCTATGTATATCCGGAGCACTTTCAGGACTTGGTGGTGCGGTTCAGATTATGGGACAGAGTGGTAGACTTGCAGTTTGCAGGGCAGGAAGCTATGGCTTTGAGGGTATTTCTGTAGCCCTTATCGGTAGCTCTAACCCTATAGGATGTATATTTGCAGGATTATTCTATGGTGCTATGAAGTTTGGAGGCTCTAAGCTAAATATGGTTCAGGTTCCTTCACAGATAATTAGCATAATCATGGGCTGTGTAATTATTTTCATAGCTATTTCACACGTATTCAAGTACTTGTTTCTTAAAGTTACCAAAAAGAAGGAGGCATGATAATGAATTTTCTAATCCAAAACCTTGGTCTTTTGATTAATGCGGCTTTAATAGCTACACCTCCACTTCTTTTGGCAGCTCTGGGCTCTTGTTTCTCGGAAAGAAGCGGAGTAGTTAACATCGGAATTGAAGGCATGATGACTATAGGTGCAGTTACCGGAGCAATAGCTGCCCTTACCACTAAGAACGGCATCTTGGCTTTCATTATTGGCGGTCTTGCAGGAGCTGTATTTGGGCTCATACATGCGGTAGTTTGCATTCATTTTCATGCTTGACCAAACCATAGCAGGAACAGCCATCAACTTTATAGTACCGGACTTGCAGCCTTTACCTGTATGGTACTTTACAATTCCACTGACAGCCCTGCCATTCCTTTGGAGAACAGACTTCCTAAAATGTTCAATGATGTATTTGAAGCAGGAAGCTTTGGGGCAAATGTACTCAATGTATATTCTATGGCTTACTTAGTATTTGTATTCGCTATAATTGCTAACTTTGTGTTCTATAAGACAAAGCTTGGAGCACATCTACGTGCCTGTGGGGAGCATCCTGTAGCCTGTGAATCACTTGGTATCAATGTTTACCTTGTAAGATATATCTGTGTAATCCTGTCAGGATTTTTAGCAGGACTTGGGGGAGCCTTTTTGTACACTTGCAACAGTTAGCCAGTTTAAGCCTACTGTTATTGTGGGACAGGGCTTTATAGCCATCGCAGCCGTTATATTCGGTAAGTTTTCTCCTATGGGAGCACTCAAAGGCTGCCTTATCTTTGGCATATGTAACGGTATCAAAGCACTTGCAAGTCAAGGCAATATGGTATCGCCTAACCTTATTTCAATGATACCTTATGTAGTTACAATCTTAGCCCTTATCTTCTTTGTAGGAAGAGCTGATGCTCCTGCTGCCAACGGAAAGCCTTATATCAGATCAAAATAAGGAGTGTATATGGATTATAAAGAATTGGTAAAAATGGCGCTTGAAGCCAGAGAAATGTCTTATTCTCCATATTCTAATTTTTAACGTAGGAGCTGCCCTCCTCACTAAGAATGGCAAGGTATATAAGGGCTGTAATATGAAAAATGCAGCTTATTCACCCGGAAACTGTGCAGAAAGAACAGCTATATTTAAGGCTGTCAGTGAAGGGGAGAAAGACTTTGCTGCCATTGCAATAGTAGGTGGTCCCGCAGATAACGGCGAACTAACCATCTGCCTGCCTTGCGGGGTTTGCAGACAGGTCATCAATGAATTTGTAGACTGTGAAGAGTTTGACATTATACTGGGAACCAATAAACCTGAGGATATGAAAGGTATATAAAGCAAGGAACTTCTGCCACTTGGATTTGGTAGGGAGACCTTGCCAAATAAAATTATGGGAGTTCGCAATGAGTGATTTGGATAATGTATGGAAATATCTAAGTAAGGACAGATCATGAATACTTAGAACAGTTCTTAAAAAAATGCACCTAGGTGGCTGCTTGAAGAATTCAGAGAGGTTTCACTGCCAAAGGATATAGAATTTGTTACTGAAAATGATAATGCCGGAACTGTATATATATTACTTACAGGAATCGTAAAGGGAAGTGACTTAAGGGTATTTCCTATAGCATACGACTTTATGAGATTCTATCCAATTGAGGTCTTTGGAGGCATGGAATTTGTACTGGAAGAAGAAACCTACAGAACTACTCTTGTAACAGTTACAAATTGTAGGTTTTTAAAGCTATCAAGAGAGCATTTTGCCAAATGGGTATCAAATGATATAAATGCAATGAAGATGTTTACTGAAGCCATGACAAAATATCTCTTAGAGCAATGTAGAAAGGAAAGATTATTTCTTTTCCTTCAGGGCGAAGACAGAGTTTTGCTGTTCTTACACGACTTCTATGAGAAAAAAACCATTTAGGAGATAAAGTGATTATCAACATGAGCAGGAACGATTTGGCAAGAGGAACCGCACTTTCTGTTAGGACTGTCAACCGTACAGTGAAAGACTTCATAGACGAAGGATTGTTAATGAAAAAAGGCAGAAAACTGGTGCTGCCATTTGAGAAGTATAAAGAAATCAAAAACAGGCTTGCTGATAAGATAGATATAGCCTGATTCTCATAGCCTTAGACTAAACCAAAGTAATAAAACCATGATTTTGTAAAACCAATGACAAAATAATAAATTAAAAGGAGGAAGTTACTATGCCAATACCAACACCACATCAGAGCCAAAGAGGAGATTTTGCAAAGACAGTGCTTATGCGGGAGATCCGCTTAGGGGCAAAGTACATAGCTGAGACCTACCTTGAGAATCCGGTTCTTGTTACAGATGTTAGAAATATGCTTGGTTTCACAGGTACTTATAAGGGGTAAGAGAGTATCTGTAATGGGCGGAGGTATGGGCATGCCTTCAATCGGAATTTATTCTCACGAGCTTTTTAACTTTTATGGAGTAGAAAATATAATAAGAATTGGTTCTGCAGGTTCTATAAGCGAAAGCTGCCCTGTTAGAAGTGTTGTAATAGCTCAGGCAGCCTGCACCAATTCCTCTTGGGCTAAGCAGTACGAGATACCGGGGACTTATGCTCCTATTGCTAACTACGGACTACTTTCATCAGCTGTAGAGATAGCTAAGAAACAGGGAACACCTACAGTTGTTGGAAATGTACTTTCTTCAGACCCTTTCTATTGCGACCTTAATGATCCTCATAGTGCTTGGATAAAGATGGGAGTTCTTTGCGTTGAAATGGAAGCCGCAGCCCTATATATGGAAGCTGCTAGAAGTAAGAAGAATGCCCTTGCTATACTTACAATTTCAGACAATATTATAACTGGAGAAGAATTAAGCTCTGACGAGAGACAAACAGGATTTGGAAAGATGATGGAGCTTGCACTTGAATTAGCTTAAAATAGAATATTCGACTATTGTAGAATTGTTTTCTGCAATAGTCGAACGTATATTGAAAGGATGGTTTTTAATGACACAAAAGGAGATGCTCACCCATGTTGACCACACTTTACTCACACAGACGGCTACTTGGGATGAGATTAAACAGATTTTAGATGATGCTATGAAGTACAAGGTTGCTTCTGCCTGTATACCTGCAAGCTATGTAAGAAAAAGCCGCTGATTATGTTGACGGAAAAACTTGCAATATGTACTGTTATTGGTTTTCCTAATGGCTATGACACGACTGCTTCCAAAGTGTTTATGGCTAAGGATGCCTTAAATAACGGTGCCAGTGAAGTAGACATGGTTATAAATATTGGTTGGCTTAAGGATAAAAAGTACGAAGAGCTTGAAACAGAGATTAGAGAGATAAAAGAAGCTGTAGGAGATAAGATTCTTAAAGTAATAATTGAAACTTGTCTGCTAACTGGTGAAGAGAAAATAAAGATGTGTGAGATTGTAACCAAGGCTGGAGCTGATATATTAAAAACCTCAACAGGTTTTAGTAAAGCTAGTGCAACCTTTGAGGACATAAAACTCTTTAGAGAACATGTTGGTAAAAATGTAAGGATTAAGGCAGCCGGCGGTATATCAAGTCTTGAGGATGCATATAAGTTTCTTGAACTTGGTGCAGACAGACTGGGTACAAGCAGAATAGTGAAATTAGTCAAAGGACAGGAGGCGACAGGATATTAATGAGTAGATTTAATCGTGTATTTTTGATGAGTTATTGACTCTATGGGTATAGGAGCAATGCCTGATGCTGAAAAGTTTGGGGATATCGGAGTGGATACCTTGGGACATATATCTGATACGGTTGAACATTTTAACATACCCAATCTTAGAAAATTAGGACTTGCAAATCTTAAGCCACTTAGTAAAGTAGAGCCTGTTGATAAGCCTCTTGCTTATTATTGTGCACTTAAAGAGAAGAGTAATGGCAAGGATACCATGACAGGACACTGGGAAATGATGGGAATCCATACCACAACTCCTTTTGTAACCTTTACTGATACAGGCTTTCCAAAAGAGCTTTTGGATGAATTATCAAAGCGCTGTGGAAAAGAAATAATAGGAAACAAGAGTGCCTCAGGAACTGAGATCCTTGAAGAGCTTGCGGAAACCGAAATAAATGAAGGAAAGATGATAGTCTACACCTCTGCTGACTCTGTGCTCCAGATATGTGGAAACGAGGAGACCTTTGACCTTGCAAATCTCTATAGATGTTGTGAAATAGCCAGAGAGCTGTGTATGAAGGATGAATGGAAGGTAGGAAGGGTTATTGCAAGACCTTATGTAGGCAAGAAGAAGGGTGAGTTTAAGAGAACTGCAAACCGCCACGATTATGCTGTTAAACCTCCTATTGATACTGCTCTTAATGCGCTCAAAGATGCAGGTTTTGATGTAATTTCTATTGGTAAGATAAACGATATCTTTTGTCACTGAGGGTATCACGGAGGCTTATAAGTCTAATAGTTCAGTGCATGGCATGGAGCAGACTATAGAGGAAGCAAAGAAAGACTTTAAGGGGCTTTGCTTTGTAAATCTCGTTGATTTTGATGCACTTTGGGGACATAGAAGGGACCCTGTAGGCTATGGTGATGAGATAGAGAAGTTTGACGTAAAGCTTGGAGAACTCTTAGATGTGATGCGCGAAGATGACTTACTTATAATTACTGCCGACCATGGCAATGATCCTACTTATACAGGAACCGACCATACCAGAGAAAAGGTGCCTTTCCTTGCATATTCAAAGAGCTTAAAGGGAGCGGGCGGCATACCTGAAAGAGAGACATTTGCAGATATGGGTGCTACCATTGCTGAGAATTTTGGAGTTAAGATGCCTGAGGGAACCATCGGAACTTCAATGCTTGAAGAATTAGTGTAGTTCGATATTGACAATCATTTTCAAATGTTTTAATATAGTATATATGTGTTCTAAGTGAATGGTATATTCTATTGCAAGTATAATTGTTATGGATTATAACTTTTGACACTTGTATCATTATATTAAGGGGTTGTTGATATGACGAGTGAACAGGTTATTGAAAGACTGAAAATTGATGGATGCCGGATTACTAAACAGCGCAGGCTTATAATTGATGTAATCATGAATAACGACTTTAATTCCTGTAAAGACATTTATTATCAGGTTGCTGAGAAGGACAAGACAGTCGGCATGAGCTACTGTATATAGGATGATTAGGCAGCTTGAGGATATGGGAATAGTACATAGGATTGATACAATCGAAATAGTTAGCGTATAAATTATATACACCGATTATGATTATTTTTAAATTTAATATATCATGGTCGGTGTTTTTATGTTACAATAGTAATCTGGTGTCATAGCATAATTATCTGCTGTAACCTTTTTGTAAAGCAATACTTATGTACCTAATACAATGACGCTGCTTTCAAAATTATAAAAATTTCATAAGGGCTTGCTTGTAAGAGATTATTTTATATTTTTTTCTATGATTGCTTTGATTTTGCTTTTAGCAATCTAAAATTATAGATGATTGGAAAAGGGGATAATGTTTGGTCTTAGGTAAAGGATTATATATAAAAATATCAGGTATACTCACCGAAGTTACCATTATCCTTTGATGGATTTAGATTTGTATTTATTTCAGATTTACACGGGAAAAAAATATGGAAAAACAATAATAAACTACTTGAAATGATATATAAAGGCAAAAGCCTGACTGTATACTAATAGGCGGTGATATGGTTGTTGGTGGAATAAGCAGGAGATGTAAGGAGGGTTATAGACCTCTTTCAAAAAAGAAACAGTTAATACTTCATAGATTTGATAGCTGAACTTACGTCGAAGTACACTGTTATACATGCGCTTGGTAATCACGAGAGAAGCTTCATCCTGCACTTTGGGATGAATATAAATCAAAGCTTAAAGAGCTAAATGTAAAACTACTTGATAACGATAGATTCAGCCTTGTCAGAGAAGATGACTGTATTGACATTTATGGACTTAGTTTAGGAGAAGAATTTTATCCGAAATTTAAGAGAAATAAATTATCATTAGATAGTGTGGAAGAGAAATTGGGAACAAAAAGGTGACAACTACACTATACTTATGGCACACTCACCGCTTTATTTTGAGACCTACAGTAAGTGGAAGGCTGACCTAACCCTTTCAGGTCATTTATAGGGTGGAATTATGCGCCTGCCATTTGTTGGAGGAGTGATAGGACCTGACTTTTTCATATTTCCTAAATACTCAGGAGGCTTTTTATTCAGAAAATGGCAGCAATATGATAGTTTCCTGTGGTGCAGGCACCCATACTATCAATTTGAGGGTGTTTAACCACCGGAAGTTACTCTTGTAGAATTAAAAATTTGGAGAGAAATTACATGGGAATTGAGTTAAGCTTGAAGTATTTGAAGGTCCTCTAGACCTCTTACTTCATCTCATTGAGAAAAATAAAATAGATATTTATGACATACCTATAGCTGAAATTACAGATCAGTATATGGAATATGTTAATCAGATGAAAAACGGCTGACCTTGATACAATGAGCGATTTTCTTTTTGGTTGCAGCACAGCTTATAAAACATTAAGTCCAGGATGTTATTGCCTAAGGAAGAGAAGGAAAACGGCGAGGAGATTGATCCAAGAGAGGACCTTGTAAAGAGGCTTATTGAATACAAGATGTATAAATACTCCGCAGAACTTCTTAAAGGAAAAAGGAGATTTTGCTTCCTCCTACCTTTTTAAGGAACCAACCATACCAAAGGGAAGTCTCCGAATATGCGCAAAGCCTGAAATTCAGGATATTATTGGAGACTTGACCCTTGCTAAGCTACATAACATCTATAATTTTGTTATTAAAAAACAGACAGATAAAACCGATCCTATCAGAAGCTCGTTCGGAAAGATTAAAAAAGAGCCTATAAGCCTATCTGAGTCTATAAATGAGCTTCAAAATTTCGCAAAAGAGCATAAATTCTTTAGCTTTTAAGGAATTTCTTATCAATCAGCCTTCAAGACTGCATGTAGTTGTGAGTTTTCTTGCTGTGCTTGAGCTTATGAAGGTTGGAGCCATAAAAGGCGGTTCAGGATGATAATGTTTCAGACATTTCGATTGAATTTGTTGAAGAAAAGATGTTTACTAAAGAAGATTATAAGAACATGGGAGAATAATAAGTCGTGGAATTGAAGATACTTAAGGCTAAGATAGAGTATACTTTTTGCAATAGGCAAATCAGTAAGGCTTACAGCTATTGCCGAAGCGGTAGAGCTGGATGAAGATACAGTTAAGAAGGTCATCCATACAATGATGGATGAATATGAAGATGAGGGACATGGTATCAGTATAATCGAGCTTGAAGACTCATTTCAAATGTGCACCAAGGCAGAGATGTATGAAACTCTGATTAAGGTAACCAATGTACCTAAAAAGCATAACCTTACTGATGCTTTGCTTGAAAACCCTTTCAATCGTTGCTTACAAACAGCCTGTAACCAGGGCAGACATAGAGGCTATAAGAGGAGTTAAGTCAGACCATGCAGTTAACAAGCTTATTGAATACGGACTCATTGAGGAAGCAGGCAGGCTCCAGGCACCGGGTAAGCCTTTGGTATTTGGCACAACTGAGGATTTTCTTCGTTCTTTTGGTATTAAATCGCTTGACGACTTACCGGTTATAGGACAAGAAGCTGAAGATGAGTTTAAAGCTTGAGGGCTGAAAAAGAAGCTCAGCTTTCATTTGAAGATTTAGAAAAAAATTGACTAAAAAGTCGTGTTTTTATAAAAACTTAAAAATACACTTGTACTTTTCCAGTTATAAGATTATAATTATAATCGGCAGTAAATTGGATGTTTTATACTGTTCAGTTTATTACTTATAAAAACCAAACTTAAGTTAATGGAGGGCTAAGAATGGGTAGTGCAGTAGTACTGTCAGCAAGAGATAGAATACTCTCTTTGCTTGACGAAAACAGTTTTGTTGAAATTGGTGCCTTGGTGACAAAAAGAAGCACAGATTTTAACCTTAGTGAAAAAGAAGTTCCCGGTGACGGCGTAATTGCAGGCTATGGTCTTATTGACGGTAGTCTTGTTTATGTTTATAGCCAGGACAAGGATGCTCTTGGCGGAACAATGGGTGAAATGCACGCCAGACAGATTGTCAACGTGTATGACCTCGCTACCAAGGTTGGTGTTCCTGTAGTTGCAATTACTGATTGTGCAGGCATGAGACTTGAGGAGTCTACAGATGCACTTGATGCTTTCGGTAAAGTATATGCAAGACAGGTACTTGCAAGCGGTGTTATTCCTACAGTTACCGTAATTCTTGGAACCTGTGGCGGTGGCTCTGCAATCTCAGCTGCAATTAGTGACTTTGTTATCATGACAGAAGATAATGCAAAGTTATTTGTGAATTCACCTAATGCAGTTGATAACAACTACACAGCTAAGTGTAATACAGCAGGAGCGGCTTTCCAGTCTGAATCAGGCAATGTTGACATTGTGGCTGCAAACGATGTGAAGCTCTTGCAAAAGGCAAGAGAGCTTATTTCTGTACTTCCTTCAAACAACGAAAATACAGGAGTAATCTGTGAATGTGATGATGACCTTAACAGGATAACAGCCGGCTTAGGTACTCATGTAAAAGATACAGCAGTAGCACTTCGTGAAATATCTGATAACAACTGGTTCTTAGAGTTAAAGGCTGATTGTGCCAAAGAAATGGTTATTGGTTTCATACGCCTAAATGGTGCAATCGTTGGCGCTGTGGCAAATCGTAGTGAAATCTTGGTGAGGATGGAAAGGTTGCTAAAAAGTTTGACAGTGTGCTTACAATGGCAGGTGCATATAAGGCAGCTCATTTTGTAAATTTCTGTGATTCATTTTCAATCCCTGTACTCACACTTACATCTGTGACAGGCTTTGCCTCATCAGTAGGAGAAGAGCGTTCTATAGCAAGAGCATTGGCGCAACTTACTTCAGCATTTGCAAATGCAACTGTTCCTAAGGTAAATCTTATAGTTGGTAAGGCTTATGGAAGTGCTTATATTACAATGAACTCAAAGCATATTGGTGCAGACCTTGTATTTGCTTACAGTGATGCTGAAATTGGTATGATGGATGCTAAGCTTGCTGCTGAGATTATTTATGATGGCAAGGATGCGGCTACAATAAGTGAAAAAAGCAGGGGAGTATGCGGCTCTTCAGAACAATCCTGTGGCTGCTGCAAAGAGAGGCTTTGTAGACAGCATAATCGAGCCTGCAGCGACAAGAAAGCAGCTTGTATATGCTTTTGAGATGTTATATACAAAGAGAGAATTTCGTCCAAATAAAAAACACAGCACAATTTAATATAGAGAGGAAGTAAATATGCAGAAAAGACTAATATTATTAGTGCTTAGCGTTTTCTCCTGCTTTATGCTACTTAGCGGCTGTGCGGGCGGCTCTAAGACTGATAGCGATACTTTATCTTATAACAAAGAGACTGTTATGCAGGCAGGTAGCTTCTTTGCCGAACAATGGGCATCAGGAGAGCTTGAAAATACAATTAGCAGCGCTCAGTTAGGCAATAAGGCTAAAAAGAGCATCATTTCTATGATTGATAACCTTAATTCCGTTAAGGAAGAGGTTGGAGCTTTCAAGTCAGTTGATGAGTCAAGCGCTAATATCGTAGAAGGAAAAGATTACGTTAAGTACGAGGAAATGATTGATTTTGAAGGAGGCAAGGTTAAGTTTACCGCTACGTTTGATGAAGACAGCATGGACAGCGGTTATATTCCTACAAGTATAGCGGCAGAACAACAGATAACTGTTGCCGAAAAGATGGAGAAAGCAGCCCTTAATACAGTTTTTGGTATGGCTTTCATCTTCCTTGTTCTTATTTTCATTAGTTTTGTAATAAAGGCATTAAGCCTTGTTCCTAAATTCCTTGCTAAGAAGGAGCACACGGATGTAGAACCTGATACGCAGATTGTAGCAGAGCCTACAGTACAAAGTGAAGAATTAAGTCAGGCAGAGCTTACTGCTGTTATCACAGCAGCCATAATGGCTTACACAGCTGATAATTCTTCTGCGCCTGCTGACGGTCTTGTGGTCCGCTCAGTAAAGAGAAAAGGTAATGGTACCGTAATAGCTTATAAAGCATAATTTTATTTTAATAATTTGAAAGGATAATCACATTATGAAAAACATATACAATTACTGTTAATGGAACAGCTTATGAAGTTACTGTTGAAGAGGGTGCGGGGAAGCGGTGTGGCTCCTGTAGTTAAGAGCGCGGCTCCTGTGGCTGCTCCAGCCAGCAGCAGCTCCTGTCAGCGAGTGGTGCCGTAGGGTGCAGTTAAGGTTAATGCGCCAATGCTCGGTAAGATTTTTAGCTGTAAAGGCAAATGCCGGACAGGCTGTAAAGAAGGGTGATGTAATCATAGTTCTTGAAGCTATGAAGATGGAAAATGATATAGTTGCGCCTCAGGATGGAACAATCGCTTCGTTTCCTGTGCAGTTGGTGATTCAGTTGAAGCAGGTGCTTTACTTGCATCCCTTTAACTAATCTGATAACTGTACATTAAAAACGGAGGTAATTATCTATGAGCTATGTTACAAATATGCTCGAGAACCTGCAGCACAGACAGCATTTGTCAACATGTTTCATGGGGAAATATTCTCATGATATTCATTGCTCTGGTGTTCTTGTATCTGGCTATAGCAAAGGGATATGAGCCGCTGCTTTTGGTTCCTATTTCATTTGGTATGCTACTTGTTAATATCTATCCGGATATTATGAAAGAAGGCGGACTTCTTCATTTCTTCTTCTTACTGGATGAGTGGAGTATTCTTCCTTGTCTTATATTCTTAGGTGTAGGTGCTATGACTGACTTCGGTCCTCTGATTGCTAATCCTATTAGCTTCATAATGGGTGCTGCAGCACAGTTTGGTATCTTTGGTGCCTACTTCTTTGCTATATTACTTGGATTCAACGATAAGGCAGCAGCAGCCATAGCTATTATAGGTGGTGCTGACGGTCCTACATCCATCTTCCTTGCAGGAAAGCTTGGACAGACTGAATATATGGGACCTATAGCTGTTGCGGCATATTCTTATATGTCACTCGTTCCTATCATTCAGCCACCTATTATGAAGCTTTTTACAACTGAAAAGGAAAGAAAAATCAAGATGGAACAGCTTAGACCTGTAAGTAAGCTTGAGAAAATATTCTTCCCAATAGTTGTTACAATAGTTGTTTCACTCATTCTTCCAACTACAGCTCCTCTTGTAGGTATGCTTATGCTTGGTAATCTCTTTAGAGAGAGCGGTGTAGTTAAACAGCTTCAGGAAACTGCTAGTAATGCCCTTATGTACATAGTTGTTATCCTTCTTGGTACTTCAGTAGGTGCTACAACTTCAGCAGAGGCATTCCTTAAGCTTGATACACTAAAAATCGTAGGCCTCGGTCTTATTGCTTTTGCAGTTGCAACAGCTGCAGTGTACTCTTTGGTAAGCTTCTTTGCCACCCACAGGAGGAAAGATTAATCCTCTTATTGGTTCTGCGGGAGTTTCTGCCGTACCAATGGCTGCTAGAGTGTCGCAGAAGGTTGGTAGTGAGGCTGATCCATCCAACTTCCTTCTTATGCACGCTATGGGACCTAATGTAGCCGGCGTTATAGGAACTGCGGTTGCGGCGGGTGTATTTATGGCGATTTTTGGAGTTAAATAATATGATGGTATGAAGATAATATTTGTAAGCAGCCACTATTTGTTTAATGATGAGCAGATTATAAATATTATTTAAGGATTGCAGAAGTAATAAACTATGCTAATCTGATATCATTAGTCAATGTAATATTGAATATTAAAAGGAGAATAATATATGTCAGAACAGGGTAATAAGGCAGTTAAGATAGTGGATACTGTCCTTCGTGATGCACATCAGTCCCTAATAGCTACAAGAATGACGACTGAAGAGATGCTTCCTATCATAGACAAGATGGATAAAATTGGTTACCACGCTGTTGAGTGTTGGGGAGGAGCTACCTTCGATGCCTGCCTTCGTTTCTTGAAGGAAGATCCATGGGAGAGGCTTCGTAAGCTTAAGGCTGGATTTAAGAATACCAAGTTACAGATGCTTTTAGAGGTCAGAATATCCTTGGTTACAATCACTATGCAGATGATGTAGTAGAGTATTTCGTACAGAAATCAAGTTGCAAATGGTATTGACATAATTAGGATTTTTGACTGTTTCAATGACCTTCGTAATCTTCAGACTGCAGTTACTGCATCTAAGAAGGAAGGCGGTATGCACAGGTTGCTCTTTCCTATACTTTAGAGAGGCTATACACTGATTACTGGAAACAAAAAGCTAAGGCAATCGAGGAAATAGATGCTGATTCCCTCTGTGTAAAGGATATGGCAGGACTTCTTGTGCCTACAGAGGCTACAAAGCTTGTTTCTGCGCTTCGTGAAGGAACCAATCTACCAATAGAAATGCACACTCACTACACCTCAGGTGTTGCTGCCATGACCTATATGAAGGCTGTAGAAGCAGGCAAACATACAGATACTGCTATGAGTCCACTTGCAATGGGGTACAAGCCAGCCGGCTACTGAGGTTATGGTTGAGGTATTTAAGGGAACTGAGTACGATACAGGTCTTGACCAGAATAAGCTTGCTGAGATAGCTGATTATTTCCGTCCACTTCGTGAGAAATATCTTGCAAGCGGACTTATGAATACCAAGGTTCTCGGAGTAGATATCAAGACTCTGCTTTATCAGGTACCTGGAGGTATGCTTTCAAACCTTGTGTCTCAGCTTAAAGAAGCTCATGCAGAAGATAAGTATGAAGAAGTGCTTAAGGAGATTCCAAGAGTAAGAGCTGACTTCGGTGAGCCTCCTCTTGTTACACCTTCATCTCAGATAGTTGGTACACAGGCTGTATTAAATGTACTTCAGGGCGAGCGTTATAAGATGATAACTAAGGAATCAAAGAAGATACTTTCAGGTGAGTTTGGTGAGACAGTTAAGCCTTTCAACCCTGAGGTTGTAAAGAAGGCTATCGGAGATCAGAAGCCAATTACCTGCAGGCCTGCGGACCTTATCGAGTCACAGCTTCCCTAAGTTTGAGGAAGAGGTTAAAGAGTGGAAGCAGCAGGATGAGGACGTACTCTCATACGCACTTTTCCCACAGGTTGCAACTGAGTTCTTCAAATACAGAAAAGCTCAGCAGACTAAGGTTGACAGCTCTGCAGCAGATACAGCTAACGGAGCTTATCCGGTATAAATCTATGAGGCAAAAATGGCGGTTAGGGTGATTCTTAATCGCCATTATAATGCAAAAATGTTGGAGAAGTTATGAAGAAGATTTTAAGTTTTATTTTATTATTCGCTGTAATTATATGTTCTAACGGATTATATAACGTCAGTGCTGCTAAAGTGAAGAAAAAAGTAATCTGTATAGATGCGGGTCATCAGACAAGGGCAAACCTTGAAAAAGAGCCTATAGGTCCGGGAGCAAAGACTACAAAAGTTTCAAAGTAACAGGTGGTACAAGCGGCCTTTGGACCAAACAGACTGAGTATGCCCTTGCTCTTAAGGTGGCTAAAAAGCTGCAAAAAATCCTTAAGAAGCGTGGCTATAGGGTAATTATGTGCAGGACTAAAAATGATGTAAACATAAGCAATTCAGAAAGGGCAGCTATTGCCAATGAAGCCAAGGCTGATGCATTTATAAGAATTCATGCAAATGGCGCTGCAAACAAGGCTGTAAACGGTGCTATGACCATTTGCCAGACAAAAAAGAACCCTTATAATTCTGATATTTACTCAAGCAGTAAGCTTTTATCAGATAAGGTATTAGACGGAGTAGTAGCAAAATCAGGCTGTAAGAAGCTTTCATGTATGGGAGACAGATTCTATGAGCGGTATCAACTGGTCAAAGGTCCCTGTTACCATAGTTGAAATGGGATTTATGACAAATGAGAAAGAAGACAGGGCGCTTAATACCTCCTCTTATCAGAAGAAAATGGCAGAGGGTATGGCGGATGGAATAGATGCTTATTTTAAGGCTTTAGGAAAATAAATAGTATAATATAAGGGCAGTAGTCAACTTGGTAGTTCGGCTGCTGCTTTTTATTATTTATCTTAAACTTTATTTGTATATACCAATGCTAGTTTATATCACTGTATTAAACAATTAAATTCATTGACAAAAATCAGTTTCATAGAATATACTATTTTTCACCGAACAGGTGAAAGGATAGAAAATTATGAAAAAGCAATTTATAGGTTTACAATATGAACAACTGGCTAAAGAACAATTTTGCAAAAATTATAAAAAGGTTCCATTTGTATCCGATATAATAATTATAAATGATAAAAACACAAAATGCAAGCTATGACTTTTGCTGTGCTGTTTATTTCGAAGGAGAAGCACGTCCCATAGAATTTTTACATTATTGTTAAATCAAATGGGGAAAGGCGTTTTTGTGAACTCATTTATTGATATATCAAAACAATATAATAGCATAAACTTTGTATTTATGGCACCTTATATTTTCAGAAGAGTCTGCCAATATTATGAGTGAACAAAAATACAGTTATATGGATTTATCTGGTAATTGCTATATTGTTGCAAATAAAATATTCTATGCATATTTTAGGACAGCCTAATAAATTTATTGCAACAAAAGAGAAGAAAAACTATTTTGTAAGTCATCTAGTGCTTCTTCTACAATTATGAGAACAATGTTAAATTGTCCGGAAAAAATGTTGGAAAATAAAAACACTTGCTAAAGAAAGTGGAAAAAGCTTTAGGAACAGTATCAAATGTAAAGTTCTTCTTGCGTGATAGGGATTGGATTAAAGAATATAAAGATGGTTTTACACTGAATAACATCAAAGAAATGTTATATACTTGGGCAAAAGATTATCATAAGGAAAAAAATCAGTAGTTTACGAATATTATTCCTTTGATACAGTTCCGATTTAGAGCGCAAAATAGCAATTTGGAGTAATAAACATGATAGTAGTGCGGTATTAGGTGGTTTTTTTCTGCCTCAGTGAGATATTCGCCTGTTGTAAGGTATAAAAAGGTAGAAACATATGTTAAATCAGAATATTTAGATGATTTCATACAAGATATGAACCTTCAGAGAGTAAGTACTGGTGGGAATATAATTATTACAATACCGCATGATGAAAATCCTTTACTGTTTTCAAGAAAAATTGATGGTGTACCAGTAACATCACCAGTACAAACTGTCTTGGACTTACTTGGCAGTGCAGGTAGGGGCGAAGAGGCTGCAAATGCTATAATCACTAAACAATACTATGGAGAAATGAAAGATGATTAGAGATGAAGAACTACGACAAGTGGTTGATTATTCAGAAGGACAAAAAACTGCTGCATATATGATATTGGGTGAAATTGTAAACTTATTAGGAGATTTAGTCGGACAATATAAGACTTATTGGTGGTTGGGTACCTTCGCTCTTATATCCGGAGAGCGACCATATAGGCTCAATCGATGTAGATATATTATTAAACCAACTTCAAATAAGAAAGGCAGAGAGTTATAAAACTATTAGGAGACTTTTGGAACAAAATGGATATAAACGCCACTCTGAAAAGTATTTTACATTTGTAAAAACAGTTAAGGTGGATGGTATAGCTTATGATGTTGATGTAGATTTTCTATCAGGGAAATATGGTGGTGATGGAATTAACATAAGTAAACATGCTAATGGAATAAAAACTTTACCAGCAACAGGAGGAAATTTTGCATTTGAATTTCCACCAACAGATGTACTGATTAAATATACTCGTTCTGATGGGGCTTTGGATAGTGGGCATGTCAATGTTATTTCTATTGTGCCATATCTTGTAATGAAAGCAGCTGCATTGGGACGGGGTAAACCTAAAGATGCTTATGATATCTACTGTGTGGTTGATAACTTTGAGGGTGGCATAAAGGGACTGACAGAAGAATTTTTACCCTATGCCAATAAAGAGCTTATTAAAGATATGTGTGCTAAATTAAATGAAAAATTTGAAACATCAAATCATGCAGGACCAGTTGATGTGGTCAAATTTATGGGAATAACAAATGAAGAGGAAGCAGAGCGAATAAAGCAAGATGTCTATCAAAAGATTCATTATCTTGTTAAAAAGCTTAATATAAAGCTTTATGGTAGTAGCTTAAGATTTATGGAAAAACCAATGAAGTGAATATAGACTTATTTCAATGAAGAATCATTATAAAGTTTGGGAGAGCAAGCTGTAATGAACTATAAACTGTTTAATTGATAAATAGATTGTTACCGAATCCATTTATCAACTAAAATAATATTTAGCACAATTAAATTTTGTGTTTTATTATCAAAACACATCTATCTTTAATCAGGCATTAATGATATAATGAGAACAGATTTCAAATAGAAAGGAGATTTTTATGATTAACTTTAGAAAAGCAGTTATGGTCGGTTGTGGTTTTGTTGGTTCAGCTTCCGTGTTTGCACTTATGCAGAGCGGACTTTTTTCAGAAATAGCAATGATAGATGCAGACATGGATAAGGCAGAGGGAGAGGCTATGGATATAAGTCATGGTATCCCTTTTGCAAAGCACATGCGCGTATATGCAGGAGATTATGATGATGTAAGAGATGCAGGTATAGTTATTGTAACCGCTGGTGCAAATCAGAAACCTGATGAGACAAGACTTGACCTCGTTCATAAGAATGTTGGCATCTTTAAGAGCATCATTCCTGAGATAGCAAGCAGAGACTTTAAGGGAATCCTCCTTGTGGTTGCAAACCCTGTTGATATACTTACAGCAGTAGCACAGAAGCTATCAGGACTTCCCGAAAACAGGGTTATCGGTTCAGGTACAGTACTTGATACAGGCCGCCTTAAGACAAGGATAAGTGACCATCTTGGAGTAGATTCAAGAAGTGTACATGCTTTCATAATTGGAGAGCATGGAGACAGCGAGATTGCAGCCTTTAGTTCTGCCAATGTCTCAGGTATCCCTCTTAACGATTTCTGTGAGATGAAGGGACACTTCAATCATGATGAATCAGAGAAGTTCATAGCTGAGGATGTTAAAAATGCTGCCTATGAAATCATTCAGAGAAAAAGAGCTACATATTTTGGTGTAGCTATGGCTGTAAAGAGAATCTGTGAGTGTATAGTAAGAGATGAGAAGTCAATTTTACCGGTATCAACCATGATGCATGGAGAGCAGGGGATAGAGGGAGTAGTTCTTAGTATGCCTTGTGTAGTAGGCGGCGATGGTATCGAAACTCAGGTGCCTATTAAGCTCGATGAAGATGAAGCTAAGAGACTAAAAGAGTCTGCAGATATTCTTAAGGGTATAATGGCAGAGCTTGATATTTAATTATTTAAGAGTGATACCAGTATAAAAGGCTGTCTGGGAATGTTTTTCCAGATGGTCTTTTTTTATATTATAACAGCAACTAAAAATAGTTTTTTTAATCAGATTAGAGCAAAAATATTGATGAAATATATGACATTTTATGATACAATTAGCTTAGTTTTTTTGTGTTGAAAGGTAGAGAATTGTATGAAACTCAGAAAAAGAACCTAAAAAAGAGTTGATGAGAACTCTTTTAGGTACAGCTATTGTTATCTGGTTGGAGGTGTACTCTTTCTTTATGTTAAAGCAGTCTCTTAAATATAGAATTGATGATTTAAACTTCTATCTGAATAGCATAAAAGGTCAGATTGATGGATATATGGGATTTCTTGAAGATAGTGTACTTTCGCCAAGAAGAAGTGAGGAAATAGAAAGATTCTTGAAAGAAGGAACAACTGATAAAGACAATCTGTCTCGTGTGCTTGACAAGAGTGTAAACCTTTTTCATCCAGTAATTTGGTAGGAGATATTTATCCGTTTGTTAAAGACTTATATATTGTTAGCAATAATAAAAATGGTGGGAACGCATTTCTATTATACTCATATTTGAATGAAAAAGACAAACAATATAGAATTAAAAATATCCTTGAAGAATATATCTCTGAAAAACAGAAGATTTTCGTATTATACTACCGGAGATGACTTAGAATTATATTTTACTATATATGATGAGGAGTTGGAAAAGGAAGGCTATGGTATAGCTGTCCTATCAAAAACAGCTATAAATTATATAGTTAATATTTTTGGAAGAAAAAGTATACAAGTTTTGCTTATATGTTTAAGGATGAAACTGATAAGATTTTAATGGGAAGGAGTATACCTTTGATATCTAGTTTGGATATTAAAGGAAACAATGGAGATGTAGAATATGAAAATCATACTTATATTTATAATATGTCTAAAAATAGCTTTGGATTGTCTTCTTGTATGGTTGTACCATATAGAAGGTTATTTATAATGGCAGTGAAGACTTTTGGAACCATAATATTTATTTTTTTATTTCATTGATAATAGGTATAATTCTTGTAATCCTATATATTTCTGACAAACTGGTATCGCATTATCTACTATTGTTCTAAAAATGAAACAGGTAGGTAGGGAGATTTTAGAACAAAACTTGACACCTATGAAATATTAGAATTGGATGAAATAAGTGTGTCTTTCAATGAGATGACTGACAAAAATATCACATCTAATCAAGGAGGTGTATGAAGCCGGATTATTGATAAAGGAAGCAAGAATTAAATATTTACAGGCACAGATTAATCCTCACTTTATGTTTAATGTGCTTTCTATGATAGCTATTAGGTTGAAATTAAATAAGGATGAGGAACTATATAAAATGGTTCAAGCGTTTGCAGGACTTATGAGAGGGAAATTGTTTAGAAAAGATGAAATTGAGATAAGGATAAATGAAGAAATAGAAATAGCGGAGTTTTATTTATATCTTTCCAAAGAACGATTTAAGAATAAGGTGTCGTATGAAATTAATTGGGAAGATGAAAAGCTAAAAACCTTTTTATACCTAAACTCTGTATTGAACCTGTAGTGGAAAAATGCAATGATCTCATGGTATTGAGCCCAAAGATGATAGAGGTTATATCAATGTAAAAATTGAGCAACAAAATAATGAGGTTTTATTAATTACTGCTGCCGATAATGGAGTTGGGTTTGATAAAGACAAAAGTAATTAGCGGTGAAAAGGAAGGAAGTCCTAAAGTTGGCTTGATGAATATTAACAGATTGATAAACAATTTATATGGTTCAGAGTATGGAATCGAGGTTGAAAAGTAAAATAGGTAAAGGGACAAAAGTTATTATCAAATTGCCATATTTAGAGGAATCTTGTCATAATTTTAAGAACTCTGAAATATTTTAACAAAGATATTAGATTGGAGGAAATTCAATGCTTAAAGTAGTCATTGCTGATGATGAACCTTTTTGTACGAGAAGGCTTAAAAAGCTTAATAGATTGGGAAAAAATCGAGTGTTAGGGTTAGTAGGAGATTTTGAAAAATGGGAAGGATTTAATAGATAACTTGCCTGTGTTATTGCCCGACATAGTTATTACGGATATCCAAATGCCGTCTGTAAGCGGATTGCAGATTGCAAAAATATATAAGGAAAAATTATAAAAAATGTTATAGTTATACTGCTTACCGCATATTCAAAGTTTCAGTATGCAAAAGAAGCCATAGAGTACGGAGTAAAACATTATGTTGTAAAAATGACTTACTAGATGAACTCCCTTTAATACTAGCAAAGATTGTTTCTGAAAAACGCAGAATCTGAGAATCAAAGTGATTTGAACAATGATGATGCAAACATTGAAAAACTGTGCGTATGTTATACAAAATATAGAAAAGTATATCGAAGAAAATTTTAGATAAAAAGCTATCCCTTACTGATATAGCTGAATCTATACATATGAATAAAAAGCTATATTAGCAGAATGTTCAAAGAAAAAGCAGGAGAAAAATTTATTTGATTATATAAATAAGAGAAAAATAGAAAAAGGCTAAGCAACTGATAAAAAAATAATGAATTAAGAATGTATGAAATAGCATTAAACGTAGGGATGGAGGATACAGCATATTTTTTTCACGAGTTTTTAAAAAGTATGAGGGAATTTCTGCCAAGTGAATATCAAAAAGAGCTAAGAGGGTAGTATGATGAAAGTAAAGTTGTTATTTTTAACAGTGTTAATTGTGTTTTCATGTGTAGTTGCAATAAACCAATAAGTCAAGAAAAATAAAGTTAATATAACTCTATTACATGGATTTGGAGGAGCTAGTAAAGAAGATATCATTATGAGAAAGATATATAAAGAATTTGAAGAGAAGAATACTGATATCAGCTTAACATTGGTATCAGTTCCTTCGTTTAATCAAGTTCTTGAAAAAGCAAAAGATCTTCTTGTAATTGGAAAGGCTCCAAATATAATATACAATGGTAATTTGATTCGAGCACTGTTTATAAATTTATGGTAGAGAAAGCTTCCTGTATACTATAAATAGGTCAAGAGATTGATATAAAAATACTCAAGTAATTTAGATTATTACTGACCCGCCAGTTGGTAAAATCTAAAAATACAAGAGGTATCTAAAATGAATATTAAAGGCACAAAGAAAAATCAAGTAGTAACAGCAAATATTTTTGAACAGCAGGAGCTTTTTGAAAAAGCGGAGGTGATTAAGGAAAATCTCACAGCTTCAACCCGGCGTGAGTTGGAAACCAATGGTAAGTCTCGATAAAAAAATAAAAACTCTCTTTTATCAGCGATGATATGCTTATCTTGGGATGTGATGAGGAAGCGAAACGCACCATGTGAGAGCAATTGATACCAGAGGACGGGAACCCAGTAGTCCGCATATTCTTTCAACAATGATTATGAGGGATTCCAGAGTGCAAAAGAATGGGCAGTAAAGATAGCTGCTGAACGATGATAAGAGTCAGATAGTACTTTGGCTTAGAGCCGACCGGTCACTACTGGTTCTGCCTTGCTACCCGGATGATTGCAAATGGAATCAGTGTTGTTCAGGTAAAACCCTTGTGCTGTTAAGCAGACAAAGGAGGTTGAAGATAACAGCCAGCTGAAGGATGACAGGAAGGATCCAAAACTGATAGCAAATCTCGTCAAGGATGGCAACTTTGGTATGCCATATCTTCCAGAAAAATCTATGCTGAACTTCGTAGGTTATCCATGTTCAGAGACCAACTGAATGAAGACAGAATTCGAACAATCAACCGGATGCACAGGGAGATGAAGATATATTTCCCGGAGTATAAGGAAGCATTGGGAAAAGTCGATGGTGATGTAGCCTTGAACTGCTGAAAGAGGCACCATTTCCGGATGAACTGACCGCACTTGGAGAAGAAGGGATAAGACAGATTTGGGATAGGTGCTAAACTTAGAGGACGCGGGTACAGCAGAGCCAGAGAAATCTTACAGTACGCAAAAAGCAAGTGTTGGGATTAAGGATGGATCTATTGCAAGCAAGGCAGCTGTAAAGTGGTTCGTGCAGAAAAATCATGGAACTGGATGTTGAACTTGCTGTTATAGAGAACCAGATCAACCAGAAATGTCAGGAGATACCGCATACAGGTAACGTTCTGGAGATATCTGGGATTGGAGAAAATACACTTTCCGGTATTCTTGCAGAGATGGGAGATATTTCAAGATTTGATGATGTTAAGGAAATACAGAAATTAAGCGGATTATACCTTTGTAGTATGCAGTTCAGGAAAGCATAAGGAGAAAACCAAAATCAGTCATAGAGGACGCAAACGACTCAGATATTGGTTATTCCAGCAGCAAAGTCAGCAGTACTATGCAGAGGAATTCAAAGAACTCCATATGTATTATACGACACGAGCCGATAATCCGTTGAAAAGATGCAGTCATTGATTGTGATAGCCTGCAAGCTTCTGAGGATTATCTATACGATTCTGAATACTGGTACGAAATATGCTCCGAAGAAGATGTTGATGGACATCAGACGTCCGGAAAAATAAGGAAGCTATTGTAGCGTAAAACAGTCGACAGCAAAAATTTATTCCAGAGCCTTTGCCAGGGTGTCGGATTATTCCGAGATCGGGCAGGTTCTGAAGGAAACCCTGATAACGATGGAGTGCTACAAGCGCTACATCATCACAATGACCAGCAAAGCGAGGCAGGGTAAGCGTCCACGGAATATCCGTATTCTGCGGAGTAGGCAGGTCAGCAAAATCAAAAACAAACAAGAGCTGTAGCTCAGTAGTTCTCTCCGTAGGATGACCCTGTTAGAAAGCTTAGCAGGCACTCGGTGTATGGACAGGTGACGAAGCAGTTGGGACACGATCCCTTTAGACACGGAAGGTTCACCATCATAGTTAGCAGAGGATTTATAGCCTTTATAAAGCAAAACAATAGGATGCTTTTATAAACCACACCTCTTTTAGCTGTTCAGTATAAAATACAATGACTGTCATACATTTTTTGCTCTGTTTTTATGAGGTAAAGATTTAAAAGAAAAGCCTCAAAATTCAATGATTTAGGGCTTGACATTATAGGAAGGTTATGCCTTAAATCTAATGCCTTATATAGAAAATGATAGTGAATTAAAAAGAGAATATATCTAAAATAGTTCTAAATACGATGGAAGGAAGCTCCCAATGCTCTTTTACACAGTCACTGATATACTTGAAACAAAAAGGATATTGGTACAACAAAGAAATATTTAGCTTTGCAGGAATAGAAAAATTCCCGTGGGATTATAATAGCTTTTGTAACTATGGTTAAGAAAATTAATTATTGGTCTAAAGAACATTCTAACTCAACTGTTGCAGTCCAATTGACTGACAATCTTGTAAATAGCTTAACGGAATCTCTAAATGGAAAAATAATAAAGCTATTTCAATTGAGATTGGTGATTTTCTAGCAAAATAACATTAAAAAGTTGATTCCTGTATAAAGATGAATTAAGAAGTTTTAATGTTAATCATGAGTGCTGTTTACTTTGGAGAGATAGATGAAAAAGGAATATCACTAATAATATGAAGGCTGGATTTGAGAGTTTTCCAATTGGCAAAAGGCTTGAATAAATTTTTCTATTTCCAAGTTCAGGATATATCATCAGTAATTGGGGAAGTAAGGTTCAAGAGGAAGCGAGTATTAGGTTTATAAAATATATGCTAAGTAAAGAAGTACAAGAAAAACTATTAACAGAGCTTTTACAAATTGCCATCCAATCCCAATATAGATATAGAACTTGTCAAAGATAAGGATATTGAAGTATACAATGCATATAAAGAGATTTTTAAGTAAAAATAATCCAAATTAAAGTAAAAATAATACATATTTTGTACTAAAAACAAGTATAAATAGTCCAAAACTATGTAAACCAAGTCAATCGTAAAAATTATTCAAACCAATCTATAATAGAATCAGACTTAGCAGAAGCTACAAAATGTTTTATAGAGAAGGAGAAACATATGAAGTTTAAGAAATTTATCGCATTGACTTGGTTTGGTAACAGCTGTTTCAGCACTTACAGTATAGTTCTGGTGGAGCTAGTGTTCAAAGGATACTAAGGAAGGTGATATTTCAGGAGAGATAAGGTATGCTTTCTGGGATAAAGGACAGGCACCATATTTCGAAAAAAATGTGTCGGGAGTTCAATAAGCTTTTATCCAAATGTAAAAGTAACACTTGAAAAATAGTGGATGGAAGAATATTGGGAAAAAGTTAGAAGTGAGCAACAGGTGGCAGCAGTCAGATGTATTTTGCTGAATGGACCAAATATAACAAAAATACGCAAAAGGGAGATGTGCTTCTACCTATTGACGACAAAAATTAAAAGAAGCAGGAATAGATCTTTCAAATTATCCGAAGCTCTGTTAAAGCTTTATAATGTAGATGGTGTACAGTATGCAATACCAAAGGATTTTTGATACTATTGGAATCTGGTACAATAAAAACTTTTTGATGCTGCAGGAGTTCCATATCCAAAAAGATGATTGGACTTGGGATGATTATGTAGCTACTGCGAAGCAGCTCACAAAGGAAGATAAAAGTGTATACGGCACTGCTGTACAATATAGGGACCAAACAGGAATTTATAATACTATTTTCGCATCAGGAGGATATGTTATTTCTGATGACAAGAAAAGCTCAGGTTATAACAAGGCAGAAACACAAGCCGGTGTACAACTTTAATAGATCTCCAGAAGGAAGGAGTGACACCTTCACAGGCTTCTCTTGAAGAGACTGAAGATTATGTTCAGTTTTTATCCGGAAAGATAGCTATGCTTATGAATGGTTCTTGGTTCTTAAATCAGATTGTTGGCTCAGAAGTTCAGGATGATATTGATGTAGTAGCATTACCTTCAATAAAATGGTAAAAAGGCAACAGTTAGTCTATGGACTTGGAAATTGTATTGCTAAGAGCACTAAGAATCCTGAAGCAGCTTGGAAATGGGTAGAAATATCTGCTAGTGAACAGGCTAATAAGCTATCTGCAGAAACAGGTGCTGCAATACCTGCATATAAAGGAACCCTCTAAAGATTGGGTAGAGAAAAATCCTAAATATAATTTGTCGATGTTTATTAAGGCAGCAGAGGAATACTCATATCCTCATCCTGTGTCACTTAATACTGAGAGTGGACACAGTATCAGGCAGATAACTTAAAGAAGGTATTTAGTTTAGAAGTTAGTGAAAAAGAAGCTTATGAGAAACTTGCGAAAGAAATGAACGAAGTATTAAAAATGAAAAATAAAGGCAAAACAATGTTCAGAAAGGTAAGCTTTTTGCAAAAATATTTGGATTAGTCCAAGTCGATGAAGGTGGGGCGTACTGTTTCGAGTACGCCCTGTTTCTATAAAGTTAGAGGCACAATGAAAAACTTCTATTAAGCTGAATAAAGAGTGGCTCACAGGATATTTAATGATTTTTCCTGTTGTTGCAGGGACTATTAGATTTTTATATATATCCCATATTTAAAGTAATTATTGATAGTTTTTATGAGGTTGGCTCGTTTAATAAAACGTTCATTTGTGGGACTTGATAATTACTAACTATGTTTAATGATCCCAAATGTGGTCATCATTATTTAATACCTTTAGCTATGTAATAGTAATAGTTCCAGAACCATAATAATTTTCACTTATACTTGCAGCTTTACTCAATACCAAAATTAAAGGAAGAGGATTCTTTAGGTTGTATATTTCATTCCAGCTATAACAATGGGTGCGGCAGTTGCAATGATATGGAAATGGATGTATAACAGTGATCACGGAATTATAAATGCAATCTTAAAATGAACTTGGTTTTGATTCAGTAAATTTTCACTAATCCTAACACAGCTCTTTCTTTTCGATATGTTTGGTTAGTATTTGGATAAATGTCGGATATAATATGATTATACTTCTGCAGGCATACAAGGAATTTCAAAACATATTATGAAGCAGCATCCATTGATGGAGCAAGCCCGTAAAACAGTTTTTGGAATAACTCTACCATTGGTCACACTCTACACTCTTTTTGTACTCATAACCAATTTGATAGGAACTTTTCAAACATTTGATACTATATATAGGATGATAAAAAGAAAGTGGTATAGCTATGGAGGCGACTCAGAGTATGGTTATGTACTTTTTCAGAAATGCATTTTCATATTCTAAAAAGGGCTATGCCTCTGCTCTTGCGGTCTTCCTTTTCTAATAATAATGCTTTGTTACCCTTTATACAGATGAAGCTTCAGAAAAAATGGGTAAATTATGAATAGGAGGGTATATGAATAAAAAAATATAATATTAGGGGAAGTTTTTGTATACATAATATTAATTGGTGGAGTTGGCATTACAGTTTTTCTTTTATATGGATGATATTAACATCATTTAAGAGCCAAATTGAATCAATTAAAATACCAATTACTATTTTCCCAAAGGAATGGTTGATAAAGAATTACTTTGTTGTTTTAAAGCAATTCCCTTTGGTAGAATGTACTTAAATACTATAATTAATGCTGTTGTAATTGTATCTGTACAGCTTCTATTCTGCTCAATGGCAGCTTATGCATTTGCAAGACTGAAATTTCCGGAAAGAATGTTATTTTTACAATATTACTCTGTACTTATGATACCTTCGTCATTTTTATACTACCACAGTATCAAATTATTCAGGGCTTAGGTTTGTTAAATAGCTTACCTGCTCTATTTTTACCAAACCTCTTCAGTATATTTGGTACATTTCTTTGTTAAGACAGTTCTTTAAATCATTACCAGATTCGCTCGAGGATGCAGCAAGAATTGATGGGTGTAAATAGGTTTATGATATACTATAAAATAATGCTTCCTCTTGTTAAGTCAGGTCTTGTAGCACTTGGTATATTAACTTTAAGATTTGCTTGGAATGATCTGATGTGCACACTCATAGTTAACACATCTGAGCAAAAATGACACTTGCTGCAGGTCTTTCCAGCTATAGGGGCAATATGTAACTGATTATCCTCTTATGATGGCTGGAGCAGTTATGTCAGTTGCACCACTTTTAATTCTATTTGCAATTTTTCAGGAACAGTTTATTGAAGGAATTGCTTTATCGGGAGTTAAGGGGTAAAATATATTTAAACAGAAGAACATTAGATTAAAATAGGAGAATATTAAAATGGAAAAATTAAGATTGGCTATGATTGGTCTTGGAAAGCAGAGGAAGAGGACTTTAAAAAACAGCGTATCTTGAGCATCCTTTAGCTCAGTTTATAGCTATTTGTGACAAGTATGAAGACAGATGCAAGGAATGTGCTGATATTGTTGAGCAGGCTGATTTCCGCCCAAAGACAACAACAAATTATAAAGAAACTTTCGAAATGGAAGATGTAGATGCTGTTATCCTTTGTACTTCCCGGGATAAACATATTGATATATGTATAGAGGCAATGCACAAAGGCAAGGCTGTAGGCTGTGAGGTTGGTGGAGCTTTATTCTCTAGAGAATGTTGAAAAATAGTTGAAGCTTCATGAGGAAACAAAGGTTCCTGTAATGCTCCTTGAAAAAACTGTGTATACGGCAGGATGAAATGCTTGTAAGTCATATAGAGACCTTGACTTCTTGGAAGGATAGTTCATTGTGAGGGAGGCTACAAGCACGACCTTAGAGGCGAAATAGCTTTGGAAAGGAAAACCGTCATTACAGGCTAAATAACTACATACATAGAAATACAGAGAACTATCCGACCTGATGAATTAGGTACCGATAGCAAAGCTGCTTAACATTAATAAGGGAAACCGCATGCTTAGCCTTACATCAGTTGCTTCAGGCTCCTTTGGGCTTAGTGAGTATATTAAAGAAAAAAAGAGTGATGATGAAGAACTTATGAATACAACCTTTAATCAGGCTGATATTGTAAATACAATAATTAAATGTGCAAATGGAGAAACCATACTTCTAAGCCTTGATACCACACTGCCTCGCTACTACTCAAGAGGCTATACCATTCACGGTACAAAGGGTATGTATACTGAAGATAATCATTCCATTTTTGGATAACGAATATAGTGAGAAGGAGCATTTTGAGTGGAGCAAGCATTGGAACAATGTTGAGGACTATCGCAAAAAATATGAACATCCGCTCTGGAAAGAATACCTTGAAAATGGTGTAAAAAAAGGTCATGATGGCATGGATTATCTGGTATTTTCAGATTTTATTGACTGTGTATTAAATAAAAAAGAGCCTAATATAGATGTATACGATATGGCTGCCTGGATGAGTATTTCAGTGCTTGCAGAACAGTCAATAAATATGGGAGGAGCACCTGTTGCAATTCCTGATTTTACAAATGGAGCTTGGATAAACAGAAGATAGGATGAAATATGGGAAAGTATAATCTAAGATACGGAGAAGCTGCAAAGTTTCGCTATGACGGACTTCCGCTTGGCAGCGGCGATTTTGGAGCAAGAGTAAATTCATACGAGACTTATGAGGACATAAGCCTCAATCTTGATACTCTTTGGTCGGGTGAAGAAAAAAATAAGATGAATCCACTCTTAGCCCAGACAAACTGGAAGAGATAAGGGAGCATATCTTAAAAGAAGAATACAAAGAAGCAGAGGAGATTAGCAAGAGATATGTGCTTGGCGACTGGTCTGAGTGCTATCTTCCTGCAGGTAATCTAATAATAAAGTACTTGGATGAAGATGAGGCGAAAACTTCATTTTACAGGAACTATCTCTTGATACAGCTGTTTACAAAATGGAGGCTAACAGTAATTCCTCTAAAAGACATCTGTCTGCTTTTTGTAAGCTTTTGCGACAGCACTTTAATAGCTCGTTTGGAGGGTGAGAACAGAGGACTATCCCTTGAAGTATCTCTTGATAGTAAACTCCAATATTGTCTCAAAATAGCAGTGAAAAACAGGCTTACTCTTAAGGGCAGGGCCCAATCTATGCGGCTCCAAATTATTTTTAACGTACCTGAACCTATAAGGTATGAAGAAGGCAAAGGTCTTAACTTTGTACTTATGCTTTGGAAGTCTTAATACATTCAGGTGAAATGCAGATAAAAGATGATAAGCTTATTATTAATAATGCTGACAAGGTTGAGCTTTTATTTAACAGGTGATACTGATTACAAGAATAAAGAAAAATTTAGAAGAATTCTGTATAAAACAGGCTTAAAAAGGTAAGGGAACAGGGCTTTGACAAATCTTTTAACGGAACACAAAGAGGCATTTACATCCCTTATTTTAAAAACATTTGATATTTCTTTTCAGATTCAGAAAAATAAGGATACAGTTAAGGCTATTAAAGATGCCAAAGATATAGATGACGGCTACATATATGAGCTAATGACTCAATATGCAAGGTATTTGCTGATTACATCATCAAAGCCCGGAACCGAATGTGCCAATCTACAGGGAATATGGTCAGATATTTTAAGAGCGCCTTGGAGCTCTAACTACACTGTTAATATTAATACTGAAATGAACTACTGGATAGCTGAGTCCACAGGTCTTTCTGACTTCCATAGACCTCTCTTTGAGCTTTTAGAAAAGGTATGCAAGAGGGGGGAGGAGACAGCTAAGAAGATGCATGGAGCAAGAGGCTGGGTAAGCCATCACAATGTGGATTTATGGGGACACTCTACCCCTGTGGGCTTAAATGCAGGTGATGACAACCCATCTGTGTATGGTCTTTGGCAGATGAGTGGCGGCTGGCTTTGCAGACACCTTTTTGAGCATTATCTCTATGAACAAGATGAAGATTTCTTAAGGGATACTGCTTATCCTATTATTGATGGAGCAGTGAAATTTTACCTAGACTATTTGAGAGAGGTAGATGGATATTTAGTTACCATACCGTCAACCTCCCCGGAAAACTACTTCGTAGATGATAAAGGAGGAGTTCATGCTCTAACCTATGCATCTACAATGGATATAAGCATAATTAAGGAGCTATTTGCTAATTATCTTACTATACAGGATATCTTAGGTTTGGAGAAAGATAAGGAGGTCTTAAATGCACTTAAGAAGCTCCCGCCTTTTAAGATAGGGAAAAACTGCGCTTTATGTGAATGGTTCGTTGACTACACCGAAAATGATGTGCATCATAGCATAGTATCCCATCTTTACGGGCTATATCCGGGCAATCTAATCAAAGATAAAGAGCTTAAAAAGCCTGTGAAACTTCCTCACAGGAGAGGAGATGATGGAACTGGCTGGTGTATAGCTTGGAAAGCCTGCTTATATGCAAGACTTAAAGAAGCTGAAAGTGCATTAAACCTCTTAAAGAATCAACTTCGTTACACGGTTGAAGAGAACATTAAGGTCACAGGAGGAGGAACTTATCCCAATTTATTCTGGTGCACATCCGCCATTCCAGATTGATGGCAATTTTGGCTTTCGCTGCTGTGATTGAAATGATACTCCAAAGTGATGAAGAGAGGATTGAACTCCTTACCCCTGCTCAAAAGCATTTAATACAGGGTTTGTAAAAGGCATAAGAGCAAAGGAGGCTATAGTCTTGATGTGACTGGGAAAATGGCAAGGTAAACTCCATAGTTATAAGAGCCAAAAAGTATGGAAGTGTGAAGCTTTTCATAATGGAAATGAGGAAAACCTGATATTTGATAAGGATTCCTTTGTCAAAAGAAATAAAAATTTGTTGACATCCCTCTCTGTATGCTAAACTATATTTTGTGCCGCACTGTGTGGGTAGAAGTTTGTCCAAATGACAACACTCTAAGCAGGCGAGAATTATAATAGAGGAGCCATATGTACGCAATTATTGCAACAGGTGGTAAGCAGTATAAGGTAGCTGAAAGGTGATGTTATCCAGGTTGAAAAAGCTTTGGTGTAGCAGCCGGAGAGACTTTATACCTTGATCAGGTACTGCAATCGGTGGGTGACAAGTTTGTTCTGAAACCCTGAGTAGCTGGTGCTACTGTAACAGCTACAGTTGAAAAAAAGAAGGCAAGGGACCTAAGGTTATTGTTTACAAGTATAAACGTAAAAAGTGGATACCACAAGAAAAACGGACACAGACAGTTGTACACAAAGCTTAAGATTGAAAAGATTAACGCTTAATCATGATTAAGGTTGTTGTGTCATTAGACAAAGAAGGCGGTTATAAGGGTATAGAATTTTCAGGTCATGCATTATTTGCCGATTCCGGTAAAGATATTGTATGTGCTGCAGTTTCTATATTGGCTATTAATACGCTAAACTCTATTGAGGTCTTTTGTAAAGATGAATTCACTGCTTATGATGATCCTGAAAAAGGTTATCTAAGAGCAGAGTTTAAGAGTAACTAAGCGATAATGCTGATTTACTTATGAAGTCTCTTATGCTTGGACTCGATGGAATATCACAAGAATACGGTAAAAAGTTCATTACTATATTAAGGCAGGAGGTGTAATGCGATGATAAGATTGAACCTTCAGTTTTTGCTCATAAGAAGGGTGTTGGTTCTATCTAAGAACGGCAGAGATTCTGAGTCAAAAAGACTTGGTGCTAAGAGAGCAGATGGTCAGTTCGTATTAGCTGGAAATATTCTTTATAGACAGCGTGGAACTCATATCCATCCAGGTACAAATGTTGGAATCGGCAAGGATGATACATTATTTGCTACAGTTGATGGAAAAGTTAAATTTGAGAGATTAGGCAGAGACAAGAAGCAGGTTTCTGTATATCCTGTAGCTGTTGCTGAATAATAACTGATATTCTACCAAATCTTTGTAATACATAGATTTGGGGCATTTTTTAATGAAACAAAGATAGAGGAAGAAAAATGTTTGCAGATAGTGCAAAAATATATGTTAAATCTGGTAGTGGCGGGAATGGCCATGTAAGTTTCAGACGCGAATTGTTTGTAGCTGCAGGTGGACCGGATGGCGGTGACGGCGGCGATGGCGGTGATGTTATATTTGAAGTTGATAAAAATATAAACACACTTAATGAATTTAGATATGTTAGAAAGTATTATGCCAAGGATGGCGATGAAGGTGGAAGAAGACGTTGTCATGGAAAAGACGGCGAGGATATAATAATAAAGGTTCCTGAGGGAACTGTGGTAAAAGAGGCAGAATCCGGCAAGGTTATAGTGGATATGTCAGGAGATAACCAGAGAGAAGTCATTCTTAAGGGAGGAAAAGGCGGTAAGGGCAATATGAATTACGCTACTCCTACAATGCAGGTTCCTACCTATGCACAGCCGGGGAAACCGGGCATTGAACTTACTCTTATTCTTGAACTAAAGCTGATTGCAGATGTGGGTCTTGTAGGTTATCCAAATGTAGGTAAATCAACAATCCTTTCAAGATGTACCAATGCCAAGCCTAAGATAGCCAATTACCACTTTACTACGCTACATCCAAATCTCGGAGTAGTAGACCTTGGAGGCGGCGCAGGCTTTTGTAATTGCTGACATACGGGGACTTATAGAGGGCGCTCTGAGGGAGTTGGCCTTGGACATCAGTTCTTAAGGCATATTGAAAGAACCAGAATCATTGTCCATGTAGTTGATATTTCAGGTTCAGAAGGAAGAGACCCTATTGAAGACATAAAAAATATCAATAAAGAGCTCGGAAACTATAATCCTGAGTTACTTAAGACTCCTCAGATAATTGCAGCCAATAAAATGGATTTATTCTATGGAGATGAGGCTGATGAAAAGCTTAAAGAATTCCACGAAGCCTTTGATGGTGAAAATATTCCTATCTATCCGATTTCTGCAGTTTCAGGTAAGGGAATTAAAGAGCTTTTGTATGCAGTAAATGATATACTTAAGACACTTGACAGAACTCCGGTTATTTTCCACAAGGAATTTGATGCCTCTGACCTTGTAATCGATGAGAGTCCACTTGAGATTACAAAGGTGAAGGAAGGTGAATATCTTGTTAAGGGCTCCAAGATTGATAAAATGCTTGATACACCAACCTTGATGATGAAAAAGGGCTTTGCTTTCTTCCAGAAGTTCCTGCGTGACCCGGGAGTTATTGATAGATTAGAGGAGCTTGGAATAGAGGAGGGTGACCTTGTAAATCTTGGTGACCTGAGTTTTGATTATTATAAGTAAATTATGTGTTTATAAAAAGTATTTTATAATTATACTTTTGACACTTGTATCAATAAATATTGATTGACATAGCGGGAGATTATATGACCAGTAAACAAAGAGCATACCTTAAAGGTCTTGCAATGAAGTTAGATCTCTGTATTTAATGTTGGGAAATCCAGCATCACCCCCTGAATTTACCTCTGCAATTGCAGAAGTTCTTGAAAACAAGGGAGCTTATTAAAATATCCGTACTTTAAGAACTGTCTGATGAGCCTCGTGAAGATAGCTGAAGTTCTTAAGGAGCGCACGCATTCACAGGTTAGTACAGGTGATTGGAAAGAAGATAGTTCTTTACAAAGAATCAAAAGATAATAAAAAGATTGAACTACCTAAGAAATAACGAGTGACAATATGAAAAAAATAGTATATTTATCGGCACCTTTAATCCGATTCACAACACCCATATAGATATGGCAAAAGCCGCTCTAAAGAAGGAGGGCTTGATGAAGTGTGAGTGATGCCGGCAAAGGTTCCACTCATAAGCTTGGAATGAAAATTGTGGCTGACATCCATAGGTTTTTGAAATGGTAAAGTTTGCACTCATTGGCGAAAAGAACATCTTCCTCTGATTATGAGCTTGTAAGAGATAGGGTTAGCTATACCTTTAGATACTTTAATATCACTTAAGAAAGACTTTCCGTGCAATGAATTTACACTTATCATTGGAGGAGATTCGGTTCTATACCTTGAAGACTGGCACGAGCCACAGATTATCTTTTTGATAATGCCGATATTCTATATTTCAAGAATAGAAGTGAGTCGACAAATGCTTGTCTCCATATTGATAATGTCTTAAAGAAGAGATTCACTAACGTCAGAATGAAGGAAGTAAGGTTTAGGGCAACCCTCAGTTTTCATCAACTGAAATCAGAAAATTGATTTGAGGGATAAAGGATGCAAGCTTTACTTGGTATAAGTAATAAGGTGATGCAATATATCTTAACTAATAACTTATATAAGGAGGGAAGTTCGATGGGTGATTCTGTAAGGCTTTTTGATAGTACAAAACAAGCTAAGAGTGCTTCTTCCTGAGTATAGGTTTTATCATACCTTAGGTGTTTCATATACAGCTGCTTCACTGGCAATGGTTTATGGAGGAGATATAAGGCTCAGCTTTGCAGGACTTTTTGATGACTCAGCAAAATATCTTAAAAGCTCTGAAATGTTAACTGAATGTGAGAAAAAACGGGATTGAAATTTCTGATATAGAAAGGCTTTCACCAGATTGTTACATACAAAGCTGGGTGCCTTCTATGCCAAGAATGTATACGGTGTAGAAGACGTGGATGTGCTTTTCAGCCATTACTTTACTATACAACAGGCAGACCTGATATGAGCCTATTGAGGAGATTATATGTGGCTGATTATATTGAACCAAGCCGTCCTGCTCTTGCCTTATATCGATGAAATGAGAGCCTGTGCCTTCAGTGATTTGCATAGGCTACACTATTTGAGCTTAAACTCAGTAATAACTAAAATAAATAAAAGATAATGGGGTTAGTGGATAAAGAACTGAAGAGACATATAATTTTATAAAAACTAGTGGAGGGATAATGAAAACGTTTTTAGATGCAGTAAGAATTACCTGTAAGGCACTTGATGAGCACTTAGCAAATAATATTAAAGTAATTGATATAGCTCATCTTACAACTATTTCGGAGTATTTTGTAATAGCTGATGCTAAAAACGAAAACCAAATGAAAGCTTTTACAGGATGCGGTAGAGGAAAGCCCTGCTAAGGCTGGTATACATCCTGAAAGAATCGAAGGCAGCCGTTCAGAAACCTGATATTGCTTGATTATGGCGAATTTGTAGTTCATATTTTCAAGAGAAGATAGAGAGTTCTATAATATTGAGAGGTATGGTCTGACGGAAAGATGCTTGATACAGATATGTTTATTAATTAACTCTAATTTTTACAAAGAAAGTACCACAGCTAATTAAACTAATTGTTATGCCTGATTTAAGGCAGATTAGATCAAAATGGCTGTGTATTGATATTTTAAATAAGACTGTAAAGGATATTACATCTCTAATAAGTCCTATAACTTTACCGAGAATTTCAACCTGATCAACTATAATAGGCTCCATGGAGTCATTTTCAGGCTGTAATCTAAAGTGGTTTTTCTCTTTATAAAAAGTCTTGACAGTGGCAGAATCGTCTACCATAGCCACACCATATCGCCGTTTGAAGCTAGTTGAGCATTTTTGACAATAATCTTATCTCCACTGTAAACACCGACATTAATCATACTGTCACCCTTTACTACAAGCATGAAAAGTCTCTTCATTAGGCATATACTCCGCAGGGATGGGGGAAGTACTCTGATATATTCTCAACAGCAAAAATAGGCTCTCCGGCAGCAACTGTACCCACAACAGGAATACTTACAAGCTCTCTTCTTGTAATATTGAACTCATCATCAACAATCTCAATGGCACGTGGCTTAGTAGGGTCACGCCTGATATAACCATTTTTCTCTAAGGTCTCGAGGTGAGAGTGAACAGATGAAGTAGACTTTAAGTGTACTGCTTCGCATATTTCTCTAACTGAAGGTGGATAACCTTTAGACAAAACCTGTGTTTTCAAATAATCTAATATTTCCTGCTGTTTAGCAGTTATCTTACCATAGCCCATAACTATTCCTCCAAATTCCTAATAATATGATGATCAAGTATATATCATTTATTTCAAATGTCAAACGGATGTTCCAAAAATTTGTTCGATTTTTCCTGTTGACAAAAGAATGTTTGTTCGATATAATAACTGCATTAGAACGGTTGTTCGCAAACATTTGTTTATTATTAAAGGGGATTAAGATTATGACTAAGAATAATAAGAGAGCACATTATAGAGTAGCATCAGTCAAGAGAAACAAGAGAAGTAAAATCAGCTTTATCTTAACTTTTTATGTTATTACAATGGTTTTTCATACTTTTCTGGTTTCTCTAATAACTTTTGTAGCTTGATTCAGAAATGAAGCTCTGTATACATAGACAGTAGGGTAGTAAAGCAAGGTGATACTCTTTTTGGAGCATTGCACAGAGCTATGACTCTGTTTACTATAGCAGCACCAAAGATTATGTAGAGGCTATAAAAGAGTGCACTAATCTCACCGGTGATGAAATTTCTGCCGGAGTAAGCCTTGTTATTCCATATACAAAGTGATTTGAGACTAAACATAAAGGCAACATATAAATCTGCACGTTTGCTCCTTCTATTCCTTACGGAGTTTCACCATATTACGCCTTTCTTCGCCTATCTTCTTCAATGGCAAGTATAGTGCTTTTTGTAGTATTTACGTCCTTGTGACCAAGCACATCGGCTACAAGATAAATATCACCTGTTTTCTATATAAACTGGTTCCATAGGTACTTCTAAGTTTATGAGGAGTTATTTTTTTCATTGTAGTTACCAGACTGGAATATTTTTTGACCAATAATTCAACTGCACGTACACTTATTCTCTTTTTTTGCATAGATAAAAAGAGAGCATTAGTATGACCTTCTGCAGCTTCTATTTTGATTCTTTCATCCAAGTACTTTTTAAGAGCTGCTTGTGTTTCATCACCAAAGTACACAACAGTTTCATAACCGCCCTTTCTGTGTACCTTCACTCCATTAGTCTTAAAGTCAACATCTTTGATATCAATTCCTACACACTCAGAGACACGAATACCTGTACCAAGCAGGAGAGTAACTATCGCCAAATCTCTCACAGACGTCTTTTCATGATACCTGTTTTGAGCAGCAGTCAGTCCTTCGCCTGACTCGATATTATCAAGCAAGTCAGCAACCTCTTCAGGTTCGAGTCTCACTATTGCCTTATCGTGGAGCTTAGGAGTATCTACGAGAACACTTGGATTATTTTTGATTCTTTCTTTTTGTAATAATACTTATAAAAAGGTTCTAAGCGCCACAAGCTTTACGCTTAATACCTTTTTCTTTGTTGCCATGTTCCTTCACCGTCTTTTTACATAGTACCCTGATATAAGATATGTATTCCTCTATATCTATTGCTTTTTAAGCTATCTAAAATACTGATATCAATATTTCTCACATCAATGTTTGATAGAGCAGGATTAGACCCTTAAGCCAGTTAAAAAGACGATAAGGTCATAGGCGTAGGCTATCCTTGTTCTTGATGCAGTTGTTGACTCTATACCTCTGAAGAATTCAGATGCAAATTGGGGAAGCTAAGCAAAGCCCTCAAGCTTTTAATTCATTATCTATATCAACCCTGCTGACTATAAGTTTGCTCAGCCATATTACCTCCTGATATTAACGTAAACCCTATATTATGATATGGGTGTCAAAAGTATTTGAAAACCCAACGACGTCATAATCATATTACATCACATATTGTTATCATAGCTAATTGTGATCACATAAATAGCATATCATATACTACAAATATAGTCAAAAGAATTAATATTTTCTACAAAGACATCTAATTGTTACAAATCGCATAAAAATAGCTATTTTGTAATGGATTTATACCGTGAATTCAACCATAGTAAAGGAGTAGGTTTATGTAAAATGACTAATATTTAACATCAAATTCAATCAAAATGACATATTTTTACCACTTGATAATCTTACTATAAAAACAGTAAACTAATTAAGTTAAAGCATAAAAATTCCGATAACATATGCCGTAGACACTATTAACGCTTATTTATATTGGTGCTTTGTATATTATTTTTGATTGGAGTGATTTAAATGAAATTTTAAAAAGTTTGTAACATTTGTATCTGTTTTGGGTATGCTTTACGCACTGTACCGAGTGTATCTTATGCTGAAAACATTAATATTAAGTATGGAAAACAAAAGATTAATTATTCGGATGCACAGGTTAAATATACAATAAATGGCAGTAATATCAAATCTAAACATCCGAGTATTATAATTGATGGAATATCTCTTTGCAAGTGCAAAAGAGGTCTTTTTCTGATTCCAAGATTGGGACTTTCTATAAGTACAACAAGATACCTTAGAGTTAAAGAGAGACAAGACCACCTTGGTATTAACATTAAATTAATTAATTCAGGTAAACGGCAAGAGTGAAGTGTTGCTTTGTAGAACCTAGAATGGTTGAATTTAAGGATAAGACTAAAGATATATATGTTCCCTACCAGATATGTAGCAAAAACATTTGGACTCACATACACCTGGGATGCTTCATCAGGCGTTGCATCGATGACCTGGAAAGACTGTTAAGAAAAAGAAGGCTGTTAAATCTGATAGCAAAGCAAAGACTAAGAAGGACAAAAAATAACACTAAAAAGGATATCCACGACTAACAAGACTAATAAGAAGGCAACTAAAAAGACTACCACAAAAAGTGTTAAGAGAAACCTTTATATATAGTGGCAAATCTTATGATGTTAAGAATAAAAAGGGTCATTTTTAGTATAGAAGATCTTGAGCTTAATACTGCAAAGCTTCTGTGTCTACATGTAGGGTAAAAACTTTAATGGGACCTGCAAAAAGCTTTATTCCTATCAGATAGTATGGAGGGAAGTTTTTCCTTAAGTAAATCAAAGAAAACAGCAACTATAAGCTTCGGTGACAATGACTTAATCCTTACCCTTGGCAGCAAAAATGCAGAATTAAACGGCACAGGTAAAACTTGAAAAAGCTCCAGATTTTTATTAAACTTAATTTTTTTCAAATAAAGACGAAGTTTATATACCTATGGAAAGTATATGTGAACTCTTTGATATTGATATCGAAACTAGTGGCAATGTCAGTACTTTTAAGCTTACCTGATGATGATGAAGATGTTGAGGATGTTGAGATGTTGAAAAATCCTAAACCAACACCTGAGCCAACACCAGAACCTAGTAATGAAGCAGATAATCCTCTTCAGCCTTTTTGTAGCGAACAAACTTCCATTTAGCTGGAAGTCAAAAGTAAACCCTGCTACAGCTCTTTAATGCAGTACAAAGCCTAAATGGCAAGAATACTCTGCAGGCTCATCAATTGCTGATAGTTAATTTATCGGGAAATCAGGCGGATAACTTTGACACATATACCATCACATCTACAGAAGGGTTTAGTGGCATAAAGGGTAACATATCTAATAATCAGTTGACAGTAAGCCTTGATAATGTATCTTCAAACGGCAGCCAGAGTTATACAAGTAATATTCGTACCGTTAATTACATAAATGCAACATATAACGCTGCGTCAAATTCGAGTAATATCAGCTACTGTGCAGATGGTGTGTAGGATATGATATGTCACTGTTAAAGACGGTAAATCTCTGAATGTGAAAAATATATAAAACACAATTACAGAGATTAAAGGAAGCTACATAAAGGTGTATATACCTTTACTTTTTACAGGTCTTGCACTTTAAGTGTAAATGATAACGAAGTTCTGATAGCAACTAGAATTCGGCTATACCTAACATTATAGATACTATAGGCTCAGGTTCATATGTTGACAATACCAGTTCAGCTCTTAGTATGTTTAGCTATTTTAGTAATGGCGTAGCAGGAGCTTCTTTGTCCGTTAACAAAACTTCAAGACTTTCTTATTACACAAGTCAGTCCGGCAATACTTTTAACTATAACATTTTTCGCAGGCTTCAACACCTGCAAATGTTGCCGGTGCTACAATAGCATTACCAAGCGGCTTAGATACTCTGAGATAGAAGATGAGGATAATTATTTTTCTGGGAACTTTACAATTACTCCTGCCTCGAGACTCTAAGAAATCATTTTAATTCTAAGCCAATTAAGTATGATGCAACAAGGTAAGTAATGTCAATATTTCACTTGATGATTCTAGGGATACAGTACTTTACTTATACCACAAAGCTCTCTATGTATACAGATTAACTGTGTCTAAAATCACAGATTAAGGTGGCTATAGATCGTGCTAAAACCTCTATTCAAAGGTAATTGTGGTAGATCCGGATCATGGTGCCTATGATACAGGCACAGTGAGCTTAAACAAAATATATAAGGAAAATGTAAAAGTGCAATTGTATATTCATATTTTAGAAATTATATTGATGATGAAGACTTAAAAGTATACTGGACAAGGAAAGATGATACATTTATGACTTAAATAATAGAGCCGCCTTTGCAAATAAGGTTGATGCTGATTTGTTTGTGAGTGTTCATATGAATTCCGCAGGTAATACATCCGCTAAAGGAACTGAGGTATATTACTCCACAAGGAACAACTCAATTCAGTCAAACGGTTTATCAAGCTATACAATGGCTAGTATGTTCTTAAAGAATATCACCTCCAACTTGAGTATGGCTAACAGGGTGTGAAGAGTAATGTATTTGTAGTAACAAAATATGAATATGGTGCCTGCAGTCCCACTGAATATGGATTTTTGAGCAATTCAAGTGATTTAGCAAAGTTTAGCAGACTTGATGCAGGATAAAGTTAGGAAATTCTTTACGATACAATAGAAGAGATATTTGATAATTACCCAACAGGGAGATAAAGGAGAGGAAGGTTGAATAATCAGTTTATTAAGAGATTCTTTGCATTCTTTATCGTATTTCAGTTGCTTTTAAGCACCTTTGCAGCTACATGATGCGTAGTGCAAAGGATGAAAAATGGCACCAAATATAAAATGTACGTGTATACAGATGTTAATAACGGAATTAGTTAAAAATAACTGTCACAGATACAGTGCAGCAAGCTATAAAAATACGCTGTTGGAAATCATAGAAAATCATTTTTAGCAGTGCGTATTACTCAAAAAGTAAAAACGTATCTGTTGACTCAACCAAGAATATAAGTACAGCAACAATAGTTACGCAAATGATGTATACACTGTATATGCAGTGGATAAGTCAGGCAACAGCTCAATTAAAAAGGTGAGGATTAAGATGAACACGAATAACAATCAGACTAATCCAAATACTAAAGATAACACGGATAACAGTAAAAATACCGGCAAGAATACTGACAAACGGTAATAACGCAAGTAATAATAACGGTGGTAATAACGCTAATGCAGACAGTAATCAAAATGTAAATAAAAATGTTACTGTGAGCACAAATGAAGTGAGAGCTGCTTGGATTACCTTCCTAGAGTTTAATAGCAAGGGATATACATTAAATAGCTTTAACAACAGAATAACAGAGATGTTTGATAGGATAGCAGCGAGTGGGCTCAATGAAATCTACGTCCATGTAAGGCCATTTAGTGATGCTATGTACCGGTCGGCATATTTCCCTTGGTCTAAGTATGCCTCCGGAACACAGGGAGTAGATCCTGGCTTTGATCCACTTGCAATAATGGTTAATGCTGCACACTCAAGGAATCTTAAGATTCACGCCTATATAAATCCATATAGAGTGTGTACAGAGGCTGATTTTGGTAAACTGGCGACCAGCAGCCCTGCATATAAATGGCTAAATGATGACAATGAAGACAATGACAGAAATGTACTCAAATTTGGTAACATGTATTACTACAATCCTTCATCAGATGACGTACTAGCTTTATCAACAACGGTGTTGCAGAAATAGTTAAAAACCATGATGTAGACGGTGTAATCTTTGATGATTATTTTTATCCTACACTTGGCAGTAATCACGCATCAAAAGTTTGATTCTGATGAATATAATGACTAGTCAATCACGTCAAATCCATTGTCAATAGCTGACTGGCGCAGAAATAACATCAATAAGATGGTTAAGATGGTGTATGCAACAGTTAAAAATTCAGGTAAGAACCGTACTTTTGGCATAAGTCCTGCCGGAAATCTAAATAATTTAAGGGCAAATGACAAGTACTATGTGGACATTGACAGATGGGGTAGGGAATCAGGTTATGTTGACTATATAGCTCCTCAGCTATACTGGGGATTTGAGCACAATATATGTCCATATGAGCAAACTATAAATAACTGGATTGCCACGGTTATCAATCCTACTGTCAAACTATACATTGCACTTCCTATGCATCTTGCACAGGCACAGGAGACTTCTGAGTGGAAGAATAACCATGATATATTAGGACGTATGGTTACGAGTCTCAGGAATAAATCTTTGACCGGATTTTTCTGGAGTACAGATATGACTATATGACGCCTTCCTTAGGAAAGACCAGACTATAGATGAATACAATTATTTGGTTAAGGTGATAAAATCTAAATAAATATAACTTTGAAATGGGGACTGTACATAGGATAAATTTAGGATGATTTATTTCTGTGAGACAGTCCCATTTATGTTATAAATACAAGTCCAGTAAGTAGTATGTTCTTGTAATATCAATTGTTAAACTTGTTTCATGAATAGTTATTATAAGAAACCCATCTCTCATATTCATAAATACCTGTAGTAAAGAGGCTTTCTTAAGGCATCTTACATTTCTTAATATTAAATAAAATCTATTGCATATTCGTTAGTTAGTGCTAAATTAAAATATAACAAGGTTTCTATCACTATATTAAAAGGCAGGTGATATATTTGAGAAATAAAGTATATACAGGATATAAGATTATTGATGATTCTTCCATAAAACATTATCTTAAAGAAATAGTTTTGACTTTATTGTCCTTATTCTTAATCTATAGTATATTTTTCGTATGGAAGAAACTATGTAATTACTAATAGTCCTTCTTACGTGTTGTATAATAACTGGCATATCAATCTTCCTAAAGGTACTGAAGTTTTAACTCAGTATAAAAATACTAACTGGTTCGGTGAAGGTACTAAGGTATATGTGATTAAGGCTGATAAACAGGAAACAACTGATACCTTCTTTGATTTGAAAAATTATTATACTGATATAGATGATGAATATAAATTTATCTCGACTAACTTAATTAGTCAGATAACAGATACAAACGTCAAGACTGCCCTCCGATGCAAACGCCAAATACAAGATACTCAACTGCTCAAGAAAGGCTTGGGACGCAGTCCTGAGGATAGTAGACGCTCATACTCTTTGTTTGATGAAAAAACAGGCTTATTCTACGTCGTAGAGGAACTGCTTTAGTGTTTCTAGCAAACAATGTATAAAAAGTGCATAATATAGTTAACATAAAAGAGTGCCGATAGGAAAAGCCTTCGTGCACTCTCTTATTATAATATCATGTTCTCTTACTGCTTTATTACGCATAGTTTATATTAGTAAGTTAAATAAATAAAACTATAAAGCACCTATGTTTACTTATAAGTTTCTTTTTAGAACTTCCTGCTGGAGTTCTTAGCAAGCTTCTGTAACTCTGCAATATCTCCAGCTGAAAGGCTTTGATTCTTTTGAGTATTCGCTGATAAACGTCTGTAATGAGCCATTATAGAACTGATCTATCAGTCTCTTTGTCTCAATCTCACGAACAGAACGCTGAGACACAAGTGCACTATAGATAAAACCGGGATCTGTCCTTTGAACAGCACCCTCATCTATTAATCTTTTTAATTACAGTATATGTGGTGTTTTTCTCCCAGCCCTATATATTCCTTTAATAATCTTAGATATATCTTTGTCGCAAGCTCCTATTAGACCAAAGAAGTTCCATAATGTTCAGTTCTGCCTTCGTGTAATCTCAGTTCGCTCATAACTGTCTCCCCACTCAATAATATACTACTACTGTCTTACGACTTTTTTACTATAACAGTAGTATATAATTATTTAGCCCTAAAGTCAAGCATTTGTAGAAGATTTAAGCCTTTCATAGCATTCTGAGCATACAGCCTTATAAGATATAAAGTCAGAATCATCAATTTCTATCTGATTTCCTTAAATACAGGCACATTATTAACTAGCCTAAGGTTACAGGTAGCCTTTTTACCACAAGCGCAGACGTTTTTCATCTCGGTTATAGAATGTGCGAGCTCTAACAACCTTGAACTGGCAGGGAAGCCATCCATCCTAAAGTCTGCTCTAAGTCCATAGCATATTACAGGGATATTAAGCACTACCGCTACCCTATAAAGCTCCTCTATCTGGGCTACAGTAAGAAACTGTACCTCATCCACCAGTATACAGTCAAGTCCTTGTCCATTCTCTTCAAAATGCTTAAAGAGATTATCATTTTCCCCAACCAGTAAGTCTACTTCTCTGCTTATACCGAGGCGGCTGGTAACACAGGATTTCATCTTTGTGTCTACAGCAGGCTTTATTATTATGGCCTTCTGACCGCTTTCTGAGTAATTATGTGCTGTCTGCAACAGAGCCGTTGTCTTACCGCAGTTCATAGCACCGTACCTAAAATATAATTTAGCCATCACACTCTCCTTCTACTTAAATATCCCAAGCATTAGCTTTGACTTCTCCACGCTTGTTGCAGCAGTATTATTTAAGAAAATAATGTCTGTATTACTGTGTTTCTTAGCCAGATTAACAACGTTACCGGTATAATACCTATAATCAACCACATACACGTGCTGATAATGATCCACAAGAAAAGGTACAAATGCATTACCATATGACTCTTTGATTATAATACATGAACTGTCATCACTTAATCTTGGATTCTTTATTTCAATTAAAGGTCTGGTCTCCCAATAAATGCCGGTATTTATTGGCAGCAGAGAAATTTATTTGCATCACTTATTATCTCATAAGCATAAGGCTTTCCTTCACGTGGAGTAATAGTCTCTTTGTTTGTAGCGATAGGAATATAGGCTTCACAGTATCAGGGTTTTTGGCAAGTGCTTTGACTGATTGCTGTATGCATAAAATGAGCCCTGAAATCAGGAAATTCTTCTTCTTATAATCCTTTAACTCGTGCGGAGTAATGCCTTTAACTCACAAAAACTCCCTATACACATAGTACGCACCAAGAGCTGTCCAGTGGTGGTCTGTCTTAAAAATACAGATATTCTGAGTTGTAATTTCTAAGCTGCTTTGTAGGTCTCAACAGTCTTTATAGACGGATTAAGCCTCTTGTAGATATAGTCAATTGCTTCCCCTGGTTTGGATGTATTCTATGCTCTTTGAATATCCTCATCAAGATTTACTCCAAAAGCTGTTAGGAACTACTATATCGTACAAACGGAAGCTATATTTTCAACTTTTTAGCTACAGTATTGAGCATGGATGCATACAAATCAGCTCCCTTTTTATAAAAATAATAAAGAGTAAAGCCTCTGTTTTCGGCTATATAGACTGTTCTCGCCACCTCAGGCTGTACCTTTAGTGTTCCATCCTTAAGAGGCTTATTCTTACTTGTCTCCTATTATTTTGAACGTTTGAATTCTCATTGGACTTTTGTTACAGTATCGGCGCTTCTGATACTGCGGCGTTTTCAGCTATTTCTTTAACTGCTGATGTTGAGGCGTTATCTATGTTTTGTTCATGCCATGAACTGTTATCCTCGTCTGATGTGCCCTCGTCCACGGTATTGTCCGAAGTATCCTCATCTATATTGGATATAATGGGAGCAGTTTCCTCATTTCCACTTGGAATTGCATCTGCAGTCTGTCCCTGTGTCACCATAAATCACAGTATCTCTGATTCCATGCATCTCTTCGGCATCCGACTGAAATGCAATCATCTTCTCTTAGAGGATAGGTGTCCGCATACCGTGTCACAATGTCCTTAAAACTTCCATCAAGTACAGTACGAGGTGGTAGGGCTAGGAAATACCGCAAGTTTTTCTTTTTCAAGCTCAGATTCAGTTGGCCTTATAAATATTAAGAACCCTATTATCATAAAAACCATAACAGTTATAGACATAAGTGCAACCCTTATCTTATGCCAAATGTTTTTTTCGTTCATATAAACTCCTTAACTTGGATTAAAACTGATTATAAAGGAATGGAGTAAAGCTATTTCCTGCCATGGCTGCTAATGATAGTAAAAGCAAAATAAGACAGAATAAAGTGCGCATTCCCTGATAAAGGCAAGCTGCACTTCTACTGTTACAAAGCCTTGGCAGATATCATTTTACCTAATAAACTAAATACAGGTGTACAGGATAAAACACAGAGCTATGATTATAAATATATTATTCTGTATACTAATATTTTACAGTAGATATGCTAAATCCATTACTTTTAATTCCAAGGAAGATTGAAATAACTTCCTTTAGCTGATTGATATCGCTGTATCTAAATAATAGCCACGCAAAGTTAATAATAAAGATTGTAATTACATGTCTTATGATTCTGGGAAGTAGAGGGAAATTCATCTTTTTCCACCAGTTTTCAATCATTATAAAAGGCATATAGAATAACCCCCAAAGCACGAAGTTCCAACTTGCACCATGCCAGAGACCTGTAAGCATCCATACTACAAAAAGATTAAAGCCAGTTCTAAAAAGCCCTGCTCTGTTACCTCCCAGAGGGATATACACGTAGTCTCTAAAAAAACTGCTTAGTGTTATATGCCATCTTCTCCAAAAATCCTTTACTGAAGTAGCAGCATAGGGATAGTTGAAGTTCTCGGTAAAATGAAAGCCGAGGATTCGGCCTACACCAATTGCCATATCGGTATAAGCAGAAAAATCAAGATATAGCTGCATTGCATAGCAAAGAGAGCCAACCCAGACAGCAAGCATTGTAGCCCCTGATATAGACTCAGTGACAGGTGAAAGTGTGTTGGCAAGCTCTCCAATATGGTCAGCAAGAATGGTCTTTTTGGCCAATCCTACTGCAAACCTGTAAACACCCTCAGATATATCATAAGCTCTAGTATCCCTACTATAAATCTCATCTTTAATATCCTTATATCTCTCAATCGGTCCCTGCAAGGCCTGAGGGAATATAGATGTGTATAAAAGCAAAACACTGTAATGCTCTTCTGCACTACATTTTCCTGTATAAACATCAGTTACATATGAAATAAGCTTAAATGTATAAAATGATATTCCCATAGGAAGTGCAATTGCTAGTGGCTTCCAGTTAATTCCTGCAATAGAAGTAACTGTTCCCACAAAAATTAGTATACTTAAATATACCAAGCACCAAAACAAAGACAACAATTGAAAAATATAAGCCACTTCTTCTTAGTCTTTTTTTATCTAGTGCAGTTTCTATTTTTACACCTGAAATCCAACCTATGGCAGTCATAACCATAAGAAGTGCAAGATAGCTTACTCCTCCAAAAGAATAGAAAAGCAAAGAAAAAATCAATATAATTCTATTTTTATATCCAACTACAGTTGTAGTAAAGTATATCATTGCCATTATAGGCAAGAAACACAATACAAAAAACAGGCTCGAAAGCGACATATAAGCTCCTTTGCATATTCATAAAGAAGTCACTATAATATAGTTAAATCCCAATTATAGTGACTTTCCATTTATTCTAAAACATTAACTATTGTTAATTAAGCTCCTAACTGTGTCTTAACCTCGTCTTTGACAGCATCAACAGCCTGACCTATTTTGTCAGGAAGTTTTCCACCTGCCTGAGCCATGTTAGGTCTACCACCACCGCCGCCACCTACTATAGGTGCAACTGCCTTTATAAGGTTGCCTGCGTGAACTCCTGCCTTTACGGCACCATCTGTAGCCATAGCAACAAGATTTACCTTACCATCCTTAGCGGATGCAAGGAAGATAAGCCCTTCGCCAAGCTTATTCTTAAGCTCATCTCCAAGAGTTCTAAGCTCATTTCCATCAGTTTCAGGTATTTCAACAGATAGGGACCTTAACTCCACCGATTTCAACAACCTTGTCCATAACATCGCCAAGTGCCTCCTTGGCAGCCTTATTCTTAAGAGACTCATTTTCACTCTGAAGAGCCTTCATCTCCTCCATAAGGTGCTTAGCCTTCTCTACAAGCTTATCAGGACTTGCTTTAATTATCTTTGCTGCCTCAGCGATAGTCTTTTCAAGATTCTCATAGTACTTTATTACATTATGTCCGGTGATAGCCTCGATTCTTCTTATTCCTGCAGCTACACCGCTCTCAGAAATAATCTTAAACTGACCAATCATTCCTGTGTTCTTAACGTGTGTACCACCACAGAACTCCTTAGAGAACTCTCCCATTCCTACTACGCGGACTTCATCTCCGTATTTCTCGCCAAAGAGAGCCATTGCACCGCTTTTTTTAGCATCTTCAATAGACATAACCTTGGTATCAACAGGAAGTGATCTCTGCTATCTTGTCATTAACAAGCTTTTCAACAGCCTTAATCTCCTCAGGAGTCATTGCCTTAAAATGGCTAAAATCAAACCTGGTTCTGCCTGCATCCTGATAAGAACCTGACTGCTCAACATGAGTTCCAAGTACCTCACGAAGAGCCTTCTGTAAAAGATGGGTAGCACTATGGTTTCTACAGGTAGCCATACGGTTCTCACCGTCAACCTTAAGTACAACCTTGTCACCTACCTTAAACATTCCCTTTACAACCTTACCTATATGGGCTATCTTAGAGCCTGCCACAGGTATGGTCTCTTTTACTTCAAATACAGAATCTCCAAGAGTTATTACACCTACATCTCCTACCTGTCCACCCTTAGTAGCATAGAAAGGAGTAACATCGGTTATAACAGCTCCTGCCATACCATCTGTAAGTGCTTCTGATACAGCACTTTCTTCTCCATCTTCCTCAGAACTTACACTTACAAGGGCAACAATCTTGCCCTCAGCCTCTGTCTTGTCATAGCCGATAAACTCAGAGTTAATAGCAGGATCAATCTGCTCATATACAGTAGCATCGGCGCCCATATAGCTGGTGGTTTTCCTGGCATTTCTTGCAGTATCCTTCTGCACCTTCATAGCCTGCTTGAAAGCTTCCTCGTCTATGTCCATTCCCTTTTCTTCAAGAATTTCCTTGGTTAAGTCAATAGGGAAGCCGTAGGTATCATAAAGCTTAAAGGCATCTTCACCTGACATAGTCTTAACGCCCTTAGCCTCCATATCCTTCTGAATACCATCAAGTATATCAAGTCCCTGATTTATGGTCTTTTCAAACTTCTCTTCTTCCTGCTCAATTACACTTAGAATAAAATCCTGCTTTTCAGCCAGCTCAGGATAACCGTCCTTACTTCCTGCAATCACAGCCTTAGCAAGGCCTACAAGAAAGGCTCCATCTATGCCAAGAAGCTTTCCATGTCTGTCTGCCCTTCTGATTATTCTTCTAAGCACATAGCCTCTACCCTTCATTAGATGGCATAATGCCGTCAGATATCATAAAGGTAGCAGAGCGGATATGGTCAGTAATTACACGGATAGAAACATCATTCTTCTCGTTTTCCTTATATTTCTTTCCGGCTATCTCACAAACCTTATTTCTAAGAGCCAAAAGTGTATCCACATCAAAGATGGAATCTACATCCTGAACAGCTACAGCAAGTCTCTCAAGTCCCATACCAGTATCGATATTCTTCTGTTCAAGGTCTGTATAATGTCCCTTACCATCATTATTAAACTGTGAAAATACAACATTCCATACTTCCATATATCTGTCACAGTCGCAGCCTACAGTACACGTAGGCTTTCCACAGCCATACTTCTCTCCTCTGTCGAAGTATATCTCTGTACAAGGACCGCAAGGGCCTGAGCCATGCTCCCAGAAATTATCCTCTTTACCAAACTTGAAGATTCTCTCAGGAGCGATATTCATCTTCTTGTTCCAGATTTCATACGCTTCATTGTCATCCACATATACTGATGGATAAAGTCTGTCAGCAGGGATACCTACTGTCTCAGTAAGGAATTCCCAAGCCCAAGGAATAGCCTCCTCCTTAAAATAATCTCCAAAGGAGAAGTTTCCAAGCATCTCAAAGAAAGGTACCATGTCTTGCTGTCTTACCTACATTGTCTATATCTCCTGTACGGATACATTTCTGACAGGTACAGACTCTTGTAGATGGTGGTATCTCTTGTCCCGTGAAATAAGGCTTAAGAGGTGCCATACCCGAATTTATAATAAGCAAGCTGTTATCATTATGTGGTACAAGTGAAAAACTGTTCATCTTGAGATGTCCTTTTTTCTCAAAGAACTCAAGGAACATCCTTCTTAATTCATTAACTCCATACGCTTTCATATCTAATCCTCCATAGGGGTGTTATCATTTAAAGTCATCTTTAATATTTTATCATTTTATATCATTTTTCAAGCCATTTATCTTGTTTGTTTTCATCAAATAGTCCTCATGTAGTTTTTGGGGCTTAAATGCAACTTGATATTGCACTTACCCCTGAAAAACCTTGCTACAAAACTATCATTTCTGCTATAATAAATCTGCTAACTAAAACGCTTAAAGGATAAAAAGTTATGATAATAGAACAAAAAGCCCTTGATAATTGCTTTAAGCCTCCAATTGGCATTAGCTCAGAGGAGACAGTTTATTTTGACATAGAAACTACAGGCTTTTCTGCTGATGTCACTGCTCTTTACCTCATTGGCTGCATATACTTTAAAGAGGGGGAATGGCAATTGATTCAGTGGTTTGCTGAGGATAAGAATGCTGAAAAAGAGGCACTATCCGCCTTTTCAGACTTTATAAAATGATAAAAATACCTTATTTGCTACAATGGAACCACATTTGACCTGCCATATCTCACGAAAAATACGAAAAAAATACAGTCTCTCTTTTCAGGCTTATAAGTACGAAATTATTGACTTTTATAGGGTGTTTTCTTCCTACAGGAAGTTTCTTAGATTAAGCGGACTGAAACAAAAGGAGGTTGAAGCCTATCTTGGTATCTTAAGGGAGGACAAATACTCAGGCGGTGAGCTCGTGGAATGGTATGCTAAGTTTTTAAAGCTAAGATTTAGTGATTCATCTGAAAAAGAAGAAATATACAAGACTTTAATACTACACAACAGTGATGATTTAGCAGGCTTAGCAAGGCTTACAAAGCTTTATAACTTCATAAAAGAACTTGAAACTCTTACTAATTCAAGTGATGAGCTTGAAATTGACTGTGTTGTTGATGATACAACAGGTAAAATCATCTTATCTACAAAGGTCGACTTCGATATTCTAAGGAAAGATGACCTTCGTGGAGATGGCTACTCCTGTTGTTTTATTGATGAAAGCACTGCAAATAGGATAGATTTGACCTTAGATATGTATGAAACTGAGCTTAAGCTATTCTACAAGGACTATAAAAACTACTACTATCTTCCTAAAGAGGACATGGTGGTACATAAAAGCCTGGCATCCTTTGTGGATAAGGAAAATAAAGAAAAATCCAATGCTTCTAACTGCTATACAAGGCATAAAGGCCTCTTTATAAAGCTCCCTAAAGCCACTACTCTTCCTGTGTTTAAATCAGAATATGCGGACAAGACAGTGTACACTCTTGTAAACGAAAAGCTATTGGAGTCTAAGGAGAGCTTATCTGCTATTTTCAGGTCGTTTTCAGATATTTAACAAATAATAGGTGAACACTTCCACAATTGTAGTAAATCACAATTATAATCTAAGTTGAATTAGGGTGTAGATAAAACTTATATCACTTGTATAAAAATAAAATTTTCAGTATTTATAATTTATGATACAAGTGTCAAAAGTATAAAAATTCGATTGGGACTTGCTTTGCAGGAGAATTTATTAAAAAGGGTTTAAATCTTGTTAGAAAGAATTAAACCCTCTTTTTATCATAAACAAAAAATAAATAAACATATACAACTAAACTTAGTCTGGATTTTCAAATACTACTTCCATATACTTAGACAATACCACCCTATTCTCAGCCAAGCTCCTCTTCATGTCTATGATGCGCTGGTTGGAGCTTCCTCTAAACTTCAGGCTCAAATCTTTAAGCTCAAGTACGAACTTACCGTCTACAAGTACATCTATATTGTTAAGAATATCCATAGTGTGCTCACCATGACAGCGGGAATTCGAAACGTCAAGTAGCTCTTCAAAGGTATAGCCTGAAAAGAGCCAGATAGACTTTTCAGGTAAATCAGCTTTAATCCGCTTAATAAGTCCTGCTACCCCGCTCTGATTACGGACTTCCATAGGCTCTCCGCCAAGAATGGTAAGGCCTGCTATAAATGATGGAGAAAGGGAAGATATAATCTCCCCTTCTACATCGGTAGTATATTCTTTGCCTGAGTTAAAATCCCAGGCCATTTCGTTGAAACAGCCCTTACAGTGGTGAGTACAGCCACTTACAAAGAGGCTTGTCCTCACCCCGGTCCATTGGCTATGTCAAAGTATTTTATTTCACAATAATTCATCATAAATGAAGAACTCTCTCCGCTATCTCCTGTGTACGTCCCTGATTCCAGTACTGAGTACCGATATAACCACAGGTACGTCTTGCAACATTCATCTTATCCTCGTCTTTATTACCACAATTTGGGCATTCCCAAACAAGCTTACCATCTTCATCGTTAACAATCTTGATTTCTCCATCAAAGCACAGCACTGACAGTAATCACTCTTTGTATTCAACTCAGCATACATGATATTGTCATAAATATACTGCATAATAGAAATTACAGCCTCTACATTGTTACTCATATTAGGTACTTCCACATAGCTTATAGCTCCACCCGGAGAAAGCTTCTGGAAGTCAGACTCAAACTTAAGCTTTGAAAAAGCATCAATCTTCTCTGATACATGTACATGATAACTATTGGTAATATAGTTTCTGTCAGTTACACCCTCAATAAGCCCAAATCTCTTTTGTAAACACTTAGAGAACTTGTAAGTGGTTGATTCAAGAGGAGTACCGTATACTGAATAATCAATATTTTCTTCCTGTTTCCACTTATTACAAGCCTCATTTAACTTCTCCATAACCTTAAGGGCAAATTCCTTACCCTCTGGCGAAGTATGACTTGCATCCTTCATGTACTTTGTCATCTCATATAGACCTGCGTATCCCAAGGAAATGGTTGAATACCCATTGTAAAGTAGCTCATCTATCTTCTCTCCCTTTGCAAGTCTTGCTATGGCACCATTCTGCCATAGAATAGGCGCAGAATCAGAAAGTGTGCCAAGAAGCCTGTCATGTCTTGCTCTAAGTGCTCTGTGGCAAAGCTCAAGACGCTCATCAAGGATTCTCCAAAAATCCGCTTCATTTTTCTTAGATGAGCAGGCAACGTCAACAAGGTTAATGGTTACAACACCCTGATTGAATCTTCCGTAGTATTTATGCTTTTTCTCATCATAGTTCTTAGCCTTAGCTATATTGCCTACTCCCTCATCTGTAAACCTATCAGGTGTTAGGAAAGAACGGCAGCCCATACAAGGATAAACATCACCCTTTTCCCTGAGCATAATCTTCTCAGATATATAGTCAGGCACAAGGCGTTTAGCTGTACACTTTGCTGCAAGCTCAGTAAGATAATAATACTTACTATCCTTGCCTCACGTTATCCTCTTCAAGTACATATATAAGCTTAGGGAAAGCAGGGGTAATCCATACTCCCTTCTCATTCTTAACTCCCTGCATACGCTGATTGAGCATCTCCTCTATTACAAGGGCAAGGTCGTCTCTGGTACGACCCTCAGGCACTTCATTCAGATACATAAATACAGTAATGAAAGGTGCCTGACCGTTGGTTGTCATAAGGGTAATACTCTGATACTGTATAACCTGAACTCCCTCGTCTAACTTCTTCGCGTACTCTAAGCTCAGCAACCTTTTCAATCTTCTCAGTATCAAGCTCAACTCCGGCTGCAGCAAATTCCTTTGCTACCTCTACACGGTACTTCTGTCTGCTTACATCTACAAAAGGTACAAGGTGGCTAAGTGTTATACTCTGTCCGCCATACTGATTACTTGCTATCTGAGCAATAGCCTGAGTAGCGATATTGCAGGCAGTTGAGAAGCTTCTAGGTCTCTCAATCATAGTCTCAGATATAACAGTACCGTTTAGAAGCATATCTTCAAGGTTTACAAGGCAGCAGTTATACATGTGCTGTGCAAAATAATCGCTGTCATGAAAATGTATAATACCTTCTTCGTGTGCCCTTACTATATCTTCAGGAAGTAAGAACCTTCTGGTAATATCCTTACTTACCTCACCTGCCATATAGTCTCTCTGAACACTGTTAACTGTAGGGTTTTTGTTGGAATTCTCCTGCTTAACCTCTTCGTTATCACATTCGATAAGGCTTAAAATCTGGTCATCTGTGGTATTAGCCTGACGAACCAACGCCCTCTTATATCTGTATGTAATGTACTTTCTGGCAACTTCATTCTTGCCGGTTTTCATAAGTTCATTCTCAACTAAATCCTGTATCTCTTCAACACTAAGAGCTCTGCTCATACCTGAGCACACCTTAGTAACATTCTCTGTAATTGCGAGAACTTCTCCTCTGTAAGTCTAAGGTTATCGTTAACCTCCTTGTTCGCCTTTCTTACAGCAACGGTAATTTTTATTGCCGTCAAAGGTATTTTTCCTGACCACTTCTTTTTGATAATCTTACGACTTCCACACTCCTCAGATATAATTTTCAGTTCCAAATCGCCCACTATAGGGCAGATTTCCAGCGGTTTTTGAAATACAAGTTATTGTTAAACGACAACTGTATGATACAATATCTTGTGCCCGCGTCTACTATAATAATATATTCTACAGGAAAATGAAAGACCTTTTAAAATATAATAACGACTAACTAATTAATATAATTTTCTTATAGCTGTAGAATGAATTTATTCTACAGTAGTAGTTATTTTTAAGTATTCTAGCTTGTCTCCTATTACCTTAAACTTTACTCTCATAAGAAGCTAAACCTCAGGCCATATACCTTGCTTCATCACTGTTTTTGATATGACGGTCTTGGATCTAAAGACAGTACTTTTATAAGTGCTTCTCTCTATCTTCGCTTTCACCTTATCAAGTTCTAAGCTATCTGCCTCAACTTGAAGCTCTATGTACTTTTGGTAGATCTCAGTATAACCTGAAAGAGCGTCTGTATGACAGTCTGCATAAGGTAGATATGACTTTTATATCATATATCGGTGTTCCATCCAGTAAATCAGCACTCTCCTACGGTAAGTACAGGGACCAATTTTCAGTATCTTCAACAGATATCAGCCTTACACTTGATAGTCCTATTGTTATGCCGGTATGGAGACTCTCGTTGCAAATACCCCCAAATGTTCATTCCTAGGAGCCTCGGAGGCCTTACGCTTGCCTTTTAAAGGTATCTGTAATAGTTTCAGAAAAACTCCCCATATAAGCTCAGATATAGTTAAACCCGCTTAGCCCCTTTAAATGCATCTATATTTCTATATTCAGGCTCAAAATACTATCTTAGCTGTTAGCTCATTTACAAGACCACTTTTGCCTTGGAATGCTGAATTTATCCTTAAAGTCTGACTGTATTCTAGCTATTATCTTCATAATACACCCTTAATTATCTAAAGAATCTTCTTATCTTTTCTAAGCTTTTCATTTTTCTATCTCTCTTATCTTTCTTATCTATTATTATCATACTCACTATTACTTACACATACACTTTTACCTACCCATATCTTTTGCTTATTCTGTATATTAAACTTACTCATCACATATTGTCTAGCCTATATCTTTAATTTTTGTCCATTTTCCCTGTCTGAAGCGTATTTCGAGAAAATGAATCTGCTCACTGATCCCTCGACTATACCAAACCATATACCCACTATCCCCATGCCTAGCATATAACCAAAGAAGTAAGATACCGATGTCCTTATTATGGTTACACTTATGGTAGAGGTTATTGCAGTATAAAGGGTATCTCCTGCTCCTCTTAGGGCGCCTATGTAGACTACGCTTGGGATTTGGAAGATGATTGCGGCTATTAGCACGTGGCTTATGGTAATTCCAATATTTATTACTTCAGGATTGTCAAAGAACATTGAATATATGCCTTTACTGCCAAATAGGTAGACCACTGCAAGAACTGCGGCTATCATAATAGCAAACTTTCTACAGATAACTCCATATTTTTTAGCCAGTTCAGGTTTTTCTTCGCCAAGACTCTTGCCAATTAATGCTACAACTGTAGACTGAATTCCGTCTCCAAAGGAATAAGAAAGGCTTAAAAGGTGCATACTTACCTGATGAGCCGCCATCTGTGAAGTACCCTGGTGAGCCGCCATTATAGCAGTTGACATAAAGCCTATCCTCATAAGAATCTGCTCGAGGAACACGCTGTATCCTACTGAGGTTATATTTTTAAGGCAGGCAAATGTATACTTTTATCTTTTCGGCTATCATATAACCCTATATTGATAAAGCAGTCTTTTTTCATAATTGAAGCTATACTCATCACACTGGCAACCACTGTCCCAAAAACTGTAGATATGGCCGCTCCCGCTATTCCAAGCTTAGGGAAGCCAAGATTACCTCCTATTAAAAGATAGTTAAACATTATATTTATTACATTGCTCACCACATTGGTGCGCATAGTAATCTTGGTATTCCCTATGCCTCTTTGTGCAGCATTTATGCTCATCTGAAGCACATTAAAAATAATGCCACCCATTATTATCCTAAAATATGTTTCACCATATTCCTGGTATCAGAAGTTGCACCACATAAGTCCATTATAGTACCGGTAAAAGTAACTGAAATTAGGCTTATAAATACAGTAGCCACAGTAACAAAAAGTACTCCGGTAAAGACAATCCTATTGGCGTCCTTTCTATTTTTCTGCCCATACCTTCTTGCTACAAGAGCCGCCAAGGCCACATTGGCTGCAAAGCAGATAGCAAGTCCCAAAAACTTAGGCTGGGCAGTAATGCCAACACCTGCTACTGCATTTTCACCAAGCACGCTTACCATGTATGAATCAATGAGTGCCGTAAGCGAAAAAGAATACAGCCTCTAAGATAGCAGGGCCAGACATGTTTAGTATAGTCCTTAATAACTTCCTATTCTCGTCTTCCATTATCCTTATTCCTTTAGAGTGTATTAACTATAGTCTAGACCTATTAGGGTAGAATTTCAAGGACTTATCGGGTGTAGATAATAAAACTCATCTAAGGTAACACTTTATTGGTTTCTTATCGTACTTCTATATCCTGCACGGGATAAACGGTCGAATAAAAAGCGTTTATTTCAATAACACTATTGCAATTGTAAAAATCCAAAATAATATGATATCAAAAAAGTAATTAAGAATAAAGCAATATATAAAAAGTGAATCTGCATATTTATTAAACTCATACATCATATTCTGTAATCCTAAAGGAATGAGGTAGAAGTATGTTAGTAATAATCCTCAAATATCGTACCTACCCACTTATTTTTCTCAAAAACAAGCCCAAATCGCAGTAAATGCACTTCCCAGTGGTTTTGCCGTTATATAAAAGGTATTATGGCAAAATATATAGCTATAAACATAGGAAAAAGGAAGTGTTGTATTTGATATGCTATAAGGGATAGATATAATAAAAGGTATCAATGATGAGCGAAAGGCAAATGCGGATTCTGAGACCCGTGCACCTGCCTCAAGCGACTTTCTCATCTATAGCATCCCTTTGATGGAAGAAGTTTAACGGCAAAACCAACCCAGAGCATAGCCAATACAGCCTCCTGTTGTGTTTTTTGTATAATGTCATCTATATCACAGAGACGGAATGGTCCCGGATATATAAAGTAGAGACCTGATAATTGAGTCAGCTCAAAGAATAAGCTAAGTAGAGCAGTTAAAAACACTGTCTTCTTAAAGCTGCACTTAAAATAGTATCTTAAATATACTCCAAATGGTATTAACATAAGGACATTAAAAGGCTGGCACATAGAAGGTTGGGTGTTTTAGTGCCATAAGCCAGGTAGCAGGCTTAGACAAAATAAGCGAGCTTTCCTTTATAAAAGTCTAAAACGAAAGAAAAAGGCAGCAAATTAAGCATATCCGTGTAGCTGTGTGAACACTGTCCTATCAGGCAGAGGTAAAATAACCAAGAGATATATGGTTAGTAAATACAATATAAACGAATATAAAATCAAGGTACTGAAGCTTTATTTACAGAACCATATTTACGATAGTTAATCACCATATAAGGCAGTGTTATAAATAACGCTAAAATTGGAAACAATATCATTGCATATGTGATAGTGCTTAAATATCCCATTTATTCTCCTTTTTCATGAATGATGCATAGTAAAAGCAAGTGCAAGTCCAGCTAATTAAGGCTTCCCTTTGACTGCACCTCTTTTGGTTTGTAGCCCTTCTTACCCAGGCCGTCAATTATTTCCTTCTTATGCTCCATGCCATAGGACTCCATAGTGATAATGAGCTCACAGCCGCATTTCTATTGATGTTTACGAACTGGTTGTGCTCAAGCCTGATGACATTACCCTTAAGCTCTGCTATTACCTCAGATACTCTTGCAAGTTCGCCCGGACGGTCAGGCAGAAGTACAGACACCGTAAATATCCTACCTCTTTGTCTAAGTCCGTGCTGAACCATTGAAGATACTGTAATTATATCAATATTACCTCCACTGATGATGGATACAACCTTCTTTCCCGTTACGCCGAGCTTGTTTATGGCCGCAACAGTAAGCAGACCTGAATTCTCAACCACCATCTTGTGATTCTCTATCATATCAAGGAAGTTGAGTGTAAGTTCTTCATCCTCTATTGTAATTATTTCATCAACATTTTTTTGGATATATGGAAATACATTGGTTCCCGGTGTCCCTTACAGCTGTACCGTCAGCTATGGTCTCAACCTTCTTAAGGCTGGTGACCTTTCCTGCCTCAAGAGAAGCCTTCATACAGGCTGTCCTGCAGGTTCTACATCCTATTATCTTCACATTTGGATGAAGCATTTTGGCAAGGGTGGATACTCCTGCACAGAGACCGCCTCCGCCTATTGGAACAAGGATATAGTCCATAGTTGGAAGTTCCTTAAAGATTTCCATTGCTATAGTACCCTGTCCTGTAGCCACTACCTCATCATCAAAGGGATGTATAAATGTCATTCAGTCTTCTTTGGCAAGCTTAAGAGCATAGGCACAGGCCTCGTCATAGATATCACCATATAGAATTACCTCTGCACCGTATGACTTGGTGCGGTTTACCTTAATAAGAGGTGTCGTTGTAGGCATAACAACTATCGCTTTTACACCAAATAGTTTGGCAGCATAAGCCACACCTTGAGCGTGATTACCTGCAGAAGCTGTAATCAGCCCCTTATTCCTGTCTTCTTCAGAAAGAGTACTTATCTTATAGTATGCTCCCCTAACCTTGTAAGCACCTGTATACTGCATATTTTCTGGCTTAAGGTAGACCTTATTACCACTCTGAGCAGAAAAATACTCACTATACACAAGCTTTGTTGGGTTAACAACTTTCTTCACTGCTTCAGCAGCTTCCTCAAATTTCTCCAGTGTCATCATAATAATTACATCTTTCATTCTTGTTTTAGATAAGAAAAGAGGCAAATTACTGCCTCTTTCCCCAAACCTACTTGCATAAATTGCAAGATTGGTTTATAATCAACTTAGATGACTGAAGGATATTGGCTAATCCAACAGTTACCAAGCGGAAACTTATAATTGTCAAAGACAAATCACAGGCTATCCCCTAGTTGCATAGAGGATAGCCTGTCTGCTATTTATTTCTCTTTCGATTATCGATATATGTTAAGGCTGAAAATACAACCAATAAAAGTGTTAAAACTTCTAAAGTACTCATATCGACCTCCCCTCTGTTTCCAGAAAGGTACCGTTAGACTATCCCCACTGCTCTAAGCTGACTGATGATATTGTATCACTTAAAGTCAGCTTTTACCAGTATAATTTCCCGTATCTATAGAAGTTTCTCTTTATACTACCTATAATTATTGGTTATACTGTTCGACATTAAACAAAGCTTCCACAAACTCATCTGCATCAAACTTCGTAAGTCGTCTATCTTCTCACCTATTCCAATATACTTAACAGGTATGCTAAGCTCAGACTCTATAGCTATTGCTATACCGCCTTTTGCAGTGCCGTCAAGCTTGGTTAGCACTATACCGTTTACAGGAGCTGCTTCTGAGAACTGCCTTGCCTGTTCTTTAGCATTCTGACCGGTTGTACCGTCTACAACTACAAGAGTCTCAACTGCCGCTTCAGGATATTCCTTGCTCACAATCCTATATATCTTGTTAAGTTCATCCATAAGGTTCTTCTTATTGTGAAGACGGCCTGCGGTATCACAGATAAGCACATCAACATTACGAGCCTTTGCGGCGTTTACCGCATCAAATACAACAGCGGCAGGATCGCTGCCCTCATTTTGTGCAATGAGTTCCACATCGGAACGCCTCGCCCATTCAGTAAGCTGCTCTATGGCTCCTGCCCTAAAAGTATCGGCTGCGGCAACCAGAACCTTCTTCCCGGAGTTCTTAAGCTGGCTTGCAAGCTTTCCTACAGATGTAGTCTTACCAACTCCGTTTACTCCTATCATAAGGACAACAGACTTTTTATTTTCAAAATCATATGCATCAGGTTTTACCTGCATCTGCTCCTTAAGGCTGTCCATAAGTAACTTCTTGCAGTCAGCAGGATCCTTTATCTTTAGCTCCTTCACCTTGTCCTTTAAGTTCTCAATCACAGAGGTGGTTGTAGTTATACCAAGGTCCGCCATTATAAGAGTTTCTTCAAGCTCCTCATAAAAATCATCATCTATGATGTCGTGTCCCGTAAAGATGTTGGAGACACTGTTCATTATGTTGTTTCTGGTTTTTGTAAGTCCTTCTGCAAGTTTACTGAAAAATCCCATTATCTCATCCCTTTTCTACTTTATATCTGCGTCTATAAGGTTAACTGAAACCATGGTAGATACACCCTTTTCCTCAGCATGGTTATGCTGTAGAGTACGTCTGCAGCATTCATAGTACCTCTTCTATGTGTAATAACTATGAACTGGGTGTTCTTTGTTAGCTTATGTAGATAATCCGCAAATCTGGTTACATTGGAGTCATCAAGAGCAGCTTCTATCTCATCAAGGAGACAGAATGGTGATGGCTTAAGGTTCTGAATGGCAAAAAGAAGTGCAATAGCCGTAAGAGCCTTTTCACCGCCTGAAAGCTGCATCATATTCTGAAGCTTCTTTCCCGGTGGCTGTGCTATTATCTTAATTCCTGCTTCAAGAATATCCTCTCCTTCTGTAAGCTCGAGCCTACCCTTACCACCTCCGAACAGCTCTTCAAAGGCAAGGTTAAACTGCTCATTTATGTCCTTAAAGCGTTCATCAAACTGCTCTCGCATCCTTCTATCAAGCTCTTCAATAACCACCCTCTAAGGCATCCTCAGCCTTTATTATGTCCTCTGCCTGAGTTTTTAAGAAGCTCATATCTTGAGCCTACTTCCCTGTACCCTCAATAGCCCCTATATTGACATTTCCAAGCTCTTTTATAAGATTCTTTTGATTGTTAATCATCTTCTTAAGGGTGAAACTTGTATATTCTTCATCGGTATCAACCTTATTCTTAACAGCCTCAGAATACGTTACTCCGTACTCCTCAGCATATAGTTAACCATTGCTTCAAGGTTAGCATCAGCCTTTTCTATAATTCCACCAAGCCTGTACACTTCTTTATCAAGACTCGCCCTAAGCTCGGCTATCTCTTCACGCTTGTTAAAGAAAGACTTGTGGCTTCCTGATATTGCATCTTTCTCTGTAATAAGAGCTTTTTCTTTTTCTCAGCCACTTCAATTTCTACAGCGAGGTTTTCACTTTCACTTATAAGTTTCTCGATTTCAGACTGTTTTTCTTTAAGGCTGACTGCAATTTCTTCGTTCTGCTTCTTAAGCTCAGAGATCTCTTCATTAGCAGATTGCTTTATCTCTGTTTATTCTTACAAGATTTTCATTTATGAAGTTCTTCTCAGTAAGTACAGTACTCTCAGCTATCTTAGACTGATTTAATTTTTGCATTAATCTCAGCAATGGACTTGTCCGTGTCCTCGATTTTTCTTAATAATATCATCAAGTTCTACAGACTGCGCTTCATTTTTATCATCGAAGCAATTATGGCACTAAGTCTTTCTATTTCTTTTTCTAAAGTCACGCTCTTTATCAAGATTAATACCATCAAGCTTAATCTCGTTAAGTGCTTGTTCAGTCTCAGCTATTCTATGCTCAAGCTCGCTTTCTTGCATTTATTTCTGTATTAAGACTAACCTTAAGTTCAGAGATAGTTTTCCTTGTAAATGGCAAGGCTCTGCTTAGTATCAGATAGCGAAGCTCTAATACCTTCAAGCTCCTTTTTAAGCTCCTCATACTCATTTTCAAGAAAAACAAGTCCTTCCTTCTTATCCTCAATTTCTCTTGCTCTTCCAAGCAGATTACTAGAGTTTTTAAATGCACCACCTGAGATAGAGCCTCCGGGACTTAGCTGCTCTCCATCTAGGGTAACTATTCTTAAGGAATATCTGTATTTTCTGGCTATTCTTGTAGCTGAGTCCATATTGTCGGCTACAAGGGTACGTCCTAGGATGTGGCTTACAAGACCTGCATACTTAGGCTCAAACTCAACAAGGGAGGCAGCCACCCCTATTATCCCCTCTTCATTAAGTGCACCGCCGAAGTTGCCCGGATTATGAAGTGTCATAGCATCAAGAGGGAGAAAAGTTGCCCTTCCAAGCTTATTTTCTTTAAGCCAGGTAATGGTTCGCTTTGCAGTAGCTTCTTTGTCAGTGACTACATTTTGGATGGCACCACCAATTGCAGTTTCTACAGCTGTCTCATACTTTGGCTTAACCTTTATAATGTCAGCAACAACACCTATGATTCCTGTTTCTTCCTTCTTATGCTCCATTATACGCTTTACGGCATTGCCATAGCCATCGTACTTTTCAGCCATATTCATAAGGGAATTAAGTGTAGCCTTTGCACCAAGGATAACCCTTTGCTTATCTGATACTTCCTTTTCTTTCTTTGCTCTGTCTCCTGTAAGCTTTTCAATAAGCTCCTTGGCATCAGCTTCTACAGCCTCAAGTTTTAAGAGATTTGCAGTAAGTTCATTAATCTTTTCAGATGCAGAGTCATACTGAGACTTAAGACCATCGTTTGTTTCTTTATTTCTAAGTATCTTCTGATTAAGCTCCAGCTTTTTTATCTTATTCTGTTCAAGATTTGCCTTATATAGCTCAATCTGACCTGCAGCCTCAGCCTTTTCTTTGTCTTTTCCTGCCTTTTCGCTAAGTTTATACTCTTTTCCTTTTCAAGGTTAGCTTTTAAGCCAAGTTTAGCCTCCAGTTCCTCGTTTAGCTCGGACTCTTCTTTTGCAAAGTTATCCTCTTTCGTAATAATTTCATTAAGCTTAAGGTTCACTTCGGTTTCTTCTTTTGTGCTGTTATCAAGCTTTAACTGAGCCTGTTTGAGCCTTTCAGCATTGTTCTCAGAGTTTTTGTTTATGGAGTTAATCTGCTCTCTATGCTTTCAGTTCACCATCAGCCTTTTCTCTGGCAACTCTGATTCTCAGCTATGAGATTTGAAGTTTCATCAATCATTTTCAGACTTTTTCATTTAACAAGGCTTCAAGCTTCGCATACTCTTCCTTTATGCCCTCATACTTTTGCATTTGCCTCATTAAGATTGTTTTCTGCCAGCCTTATCAGACTCCGCCTTAGATTTAGCATCAGCCAAATGGTCATATTCGTTGGTAAAATTGATAATCTCATATTTCTTTAGGTCATCCCTGTAACTAAGATATAGCTTTGCAGCCTCAGCCTGCCTCGCAAGAGGACCTATACGCCCTTCAAGCTCAGACATTATATCATTTACTCTGGCAAGATTAGCGCTTTCCTCTTCCAGATTCTTAATAGATTCAGCTTTTCTTTTCTTAAACTTGGTAATTCCAGCTGCTTCATCAAAGAGCTCACGCCTGTCCTCAGGTCGCCCGCTTATAATCTTCTCAATCTGTCCCTGCCCTATTATGGAATAACCCTCTTTACCAATACCTGTATCCAAGAAAAGCTCACTTACATCTTTAAGCCTGCAGTTATGCCCATTAATAAGATATTCACTTTCTCCTGAACGGTATACCCTTCTTGCAACTGTAACCTCTTCATATTCTATTGGAAGTACCTTATCTGAATTGTCTATGGTGATTGCAACATAGGCAAAGCTCTGTGCTTTTCTTATTTCCGTACCTGAGAAGATAACATCCTCCATCTTTGCTCCATCGAGTCTGCTTTTTGCACTCTGCTCACTAAGTACCCATCTCACGGCATCAGCAACATTACTTTTTACCGCTTCCGTTAGGGTCCAACTATGCCGGTTATGCCACTTTCAAAGGAAAAGACAATTTTATTGGCAAAGGATTTGAACCCCTGTATCTCAACACTTTTTAGGTACATCGCTATCTTCCTCTTCAGCCTTTGTTTTCGAAAATTCCCATTATAGTCGCAACCTGTTCTGCAGATTTCTTTTAGTATGGCCTTCGCTCATACCATACTCACGTGCCAATATAAACTGCTTCCTTAAACTTCTTGTCGTGGTCCGGGCCGTATTCATCTAGCAGCTTATATTTGATAGTACCTAAATTTTCACTCTGTACCATCTCCTGAAAGATAGTTTTACTATCAAAAAAGAGTTTCTTGTGTTCAATATCATTTAATACATGCCTTTCAATAAACTCTTTCGCATTAGTAAGACCACCGTCAAGATAAATCGCCCCTATAAGAGCTTCAAGTGCGTCAGAAAGTATAGAATCCCTGTTTCTGCCACCTGTTATAGCCTCTCCATGTCCTAAAAGCAAATAATCAGACAAATCCATTTCTCTGGCACTATAGGCTAAGAGCCTGCTCACCACAAGCCTTGCACGTAGTTTGGTTAGTTCTCCTTCCTGCATATCCTTATGTCTGTTAAACAGGAATTCACTTGTTGCCAGTTCCAATACCGCATCTCCCAAAAATTCCATTCTCTCGTTGCAGTCGGACTTGGAAAGATGCTTTTCATTTACAAATGAACTATGAGAAAATGCATTGGTAAGGAGCTTCCTATCCTTAAACTCATATCCTATTGTTTGTTCGATTTTATCGGCTTTCTCAGGTTTAATAAATAAACTCAACTTATTTTCCCCCTTCTAAAATGAAATACCCTGCAAACATATGGCGGGGCACTCAAATTTGGTATTATTTACCTTTCCCTAGCTTCTTCAAGCTTCTCTACAGCATCGCCAACCGTTACGATAGAAGCAATAGCATCATCAGGAATTTCAATTCCAAACTGCTCCTCTATTTCCATAACGATTGATGTAAGATCGAGTGAATCTGCACCCAAATCATCTACAAATTTTTGTGTCTGCAGTTATACTGTTTTCATCTACGTGAAAGTACTCCTGCAACAATTTCTTTTAATTCTATCCAGTTCCATATTTCCTCCTTTATTACATCTTATTCTGATAAGTACTGCTTTATTTTTATCGTTAATTCCCTGATTTTAAAGCTGATACACTGAATAAGAGCATTTTTAATTTCGTTATGTGTTGCATTGCCGTGAGTCTTAACCATAAGTCCATTAAGTCCAAGCATAGGGGCTCCGCCATGTTTAGTAGCATCAAACATAGACAATGTGTTTTTAAGTGCCTTTTTTGATAGCATGGCTCCTATCTTACTCATAGTAGTACTTAAAAGTCCCTTCTTGATTTCTTCAAGAAGAACTGCAAAGTAACTCCTTCAAAAAGCTTTTAATATAGCATTACCTACAAAGGCATCACATACTATTACATCCGCATCTCCGTAAGGAATCTGTCTTGATTCAATACTACCTACAAAGTTAATATCTGAACGGGATTTGAGCAGCGGGAAGGTTTCCTTTACAAGCGCATTTCCTTTCTCTTCTTCTACACCGACATTCACTATGGCAACCTTAGGGTTCTTAATACCGATTACATTTTCCATATATATTGAACCCATAACGGCATACTGAATAAGGTGCGCAGACCTTGAATCCACATTGGCTCCACAGTCAATCAGCAAGGATACACCCTTTTGCGTTGGGATAAGTGATGCAAGAGGAGAACGCTCAACTCCCTTAAGCCTTCCGACAACCAGCTGTCCTCCTACAAGAACAGCCCCTGTAGAACCAGCTGAAACGAAGGCATCTGCCTTTTTCTTCCTTCACTAGCCTCATTGCAACAGAAATCGATGAGTCCTTCTTCTTTCTGATTGCCATAACTCGGTGCCTCATCATTTGTAATAACCTCAGACGCCTCTATTATTTCAAGTGCATTCATGTTGATTTCGAGGCCTTCTCCTCTTAACCTGTTAAGCGTATCGTGAACGACCGCACTCTGACCTACAAGATAAACCTTAAGGTCCTTATTCTCATTAACAGCAAGGACAGCTCCTTTTGACTATCTCATAAGGCGCATTATCGCCACCCATTACATCTAATGCAACTTTAATCATATTTATTTTTACCACCTATCTATTATTTTACTGTTTGATGTAGAAAAACGAATACTGTGGTTTAAATCCTATAGCAGCTGACTGAATAATCTGCTCTGTACTTCCTACAAAGAGCACACCTTCAGGCTTTAGAACTGAATGAAACTCCTTAAATACCTCATTTTTAGCTTCATCCGTAAAATATACTACCATTTCTGCAAACTATCATCAGAACAGCCTGTTGGATATGATCTCTAAGGAGATTATGCTTCTAAATTCAACTCTTGACTTAATATCATCATTAATCTTGTAAGAAGTAGCTGTAAGCTTGGTGAAATGCTTTTCTAGAAGCTCCTTAGGTAAGCCCTTCACACTATTATAGCTGTACACTCCCATTTTAGCCTTCTCGAGCACCTGATTGTCTATGTCTGTAGCAATTATCTTAATCTCGTTAAGGGAACAAATTTTAAACAACATAACCAAAGAATATGGTCTCATCACCTGTAGAGCAGTGCACCCATATCTTTAATATTCTTTCCATCCTTCTTCATAAGATAAGGAATTATGTCTTTCTCAAGGATAGCCCACTGCTCAGGATTGCGCTAAAATTCAGATACATTTATAGTTAGATAGTTTATAAAACGCATCATAAAGGTCTTTATCGGTCTTCAATCCTTTTACATAATCATCATAAGTCTTCAAAATCCATTTTTGCAATAAGAGAATCTATCCTTCTTCATCTGTTTCTCTTTATAAGCATCCAAATCAATTGAAGACAAGGTATATAATCTGCTTTTGAAAACTCTCGTAATCGCTCATACTTACCTCCATGTTCGTATATTATTCGAGTTATAGGTACTAAAAGTGTATATCATTATTTTAATGTGACAGGTAATTTTGGAGAAATTTCCCGTCACATTAAAAATGCCCAGCTCATACAGATCTAACTGCATAAGCTGAGCAAAACCTGACAAATTATTCTGCCTGGCTATCTTCAGAATCATCAGAAGCTTTCTTCTTTCTCCTCTGTTCCGGCTAAAAGAGCCTTGATAGAAAGTGAAATCTTCTTTGTCTCAGCGTTAAAATCAACAACCTTTGCTGTCACTTCCTCGCCTGTCTTAAGTACGTCGCTTGGCTTCTCAACATGATTATTAGCAATCTGTGATACGTGGAGAAGAGCATCTACACCCGGCTCAAGCTCAATAAATGCACCAAAGTCAGTCATACAGGCAACCTTACCGGTAACAATCTTACCTACTGCAAATTTCTCTTCTGCACCCGCTCTATGGGTTCTGATCTTCAAACTTAAGGCTTAAGGCAATCTTCTCACCCTGAATATCTTTTAACGAAGGTCTTAACCATATCGCCAACCTTGAATACCTTTCTTAGGATTCTCGATATGTCTCAGCTCATCTCTGAGATGTGGAGAAGTCCATCTGCTCCGCCAAGATCTATAAATGCACCGAAATCAGTTACATTCTTAACTGTTCCGTCAACAACCTGTCCAACTGCGAGCTTCTCGAAAAGAGCCTTCTTAAGCTCATTCTTCTTAGCTGTAAGAATCTGCTTTCTATCACCGATAACCCTTCTCTTCTTAGGATTGAACTCGCTGATAACAAACTCAATCTCCTCACCAGCGTACTTATCAAGATTCTTCTCATAAGTATCTGATACAAGGCTTGCAGGGATAAATACCCTAGCCTCATCAACTACTACGCTTAAACCACCATTAAGTACCTGGCTAACCTTAGCCTTAAGTACCTCTTTGTTGTTAAAAGCTTCTTCAAGGCGCTTATTGCCCTTTTCTGCAGCAAGGCGCTTATATGTAAGAAGCACCTGTCCATCTCCGTCATTAAGCTTAAGTACCTTAACTTCCATCTTATCTCCAACCTTAGCAACAGTAGTAAGGTCAGTAGGAGTGTTGGAATATTCACTCTTTGTAAGAATTCCATCTGCTTTATATCCAATGTTAAGGATAATCTCATCTTCCTTAACAGCTATTACAGTTCCTTCTACCACCTCTCCGTTGTGTCTGGTAGTCTTTAAAGACTCCTCAAGCATTTCTTCAAAACTCATTTCAGCCATTCTGGTCCGAACCTCCTCAATAATATTATTTGGGGTTGAAGCCCCTGCTGTAATACCTACGCAACGAAAAAGTCTTAGTTTCCTTATATCCAAGTCCTCAGGTGTCTGTATATAGTAAGTATCAACACATTTTTTTATACATATATCGTATAATTTTTGGGGTGTTGGAGCTATGCTTCACCAACCACTATCATTGCATCTGCTTCTCCCGCAAGTTTTTCCGTTTCAGTCTGCCTTTTGATGTAGCATCGCAGATAGTATTCAAAACAATACTATAATATCTCTTTTTCTCTAAAATTTCAACTATATCTTGAAATTTATTTAAAATTAAATGTAGTTTGAGTCAAAATAACATGTTTCTTTAAAGGATTTCCGTTATAAGCCTCGGCTTCTTCCTTGGTTTCAAATATAACCGGCTCAGTCAGGCACCAGCCCTTTATACCTATAACCTCAGGATGATTTCTTGAGCCTACAATGACAATTTGATTGTCAGGATCCTCTGAATACTCCCTTGCAAGCTTATGTATCTTTTACAAAGGGACAGGTAGCATCTTGAAATTCAGCTCCCAAATCAGCTAACTTATCGTAATCAGACTTAGGTATTCCGTGAGATCTTATAACCAAAGTGCCCTTTTCAAGATTCTTTAGCTCATCCAAGCCATTTACAACCCTTACTCCCTTTTCTTCAAGCTCCTTTACCACACTCTCATTATGGATAATATCTCCATAAGTGTATACAGGCTTTCCTTCAGATGAAAGTTTGTTGACAAGCTCTATAGCCCGCTTTACACCAAAACAAAAACCTGCATTCTTAGCAACCTTAATTTCCAAATATAGTTTCCCTTTCTAAGAGACTCTAGATAAAGTCAGGATTTTTGTCACAGGCAATTTTTATTATGGCATCAACCACTTCATCAATACTAAGTGAAGAGGTATCCACCAACACCGCATCACTCGCCTGTGACAAGAGGTGAAACCTTTCTATTCATATCCTGCTCATCCCTCACTCTTTATATCGGACATAATGTCTTCTAAATTAACCTTTTCACCTTTTTCAGTAAGTTCTTTATATCTTCTCTCGGCCCTAACCTTCACATCTGCAGTTAAAAATATCTTAACAGAGGCGAATGGAAGCACTTTTGTGCCTATGTCTCTTCCATCCATAACTACAGGTCTTTTTGTCAGCCAGTTCTCTTTGCAGTATTAAAAGCCTCTCCCTTACTCGGGAACCTCAGTGATGAAGATGCACCTTTACTTATTTCAGGATTTCTAATAAGCCTGCTCACATTTTCATCATTTAATATAATCTGCTGTTCACCATTTTCATAGACTATGTCAAGACGGATGTTATTTGACTCTTCTTTAACTTTGTAAGTCTCATTGCTTTTGACACCTTTTCCCGTCATCTAAAGGGCAATCGCTCTAAACATAGCACCTGTATCTACATAGATTAGTCCCAACTTTTCGGCTACTTTTTGCTATGGTACTCTTTTACCGGCCCTCGCAGGTCCGTCAATTGCTATTTCTTTGTTCATTCTATCCTCTAGTTTGATTAAAAGGACAAACAGTGAAGGCTCCGTTTGTCCCTCATTATTTTACTTGAAGCAATAGCTCAATCTCAACCAATGCACCTGCCGGAAGCGCTTTTACTGCAAAGCAGGATCTTGCAGGCTTGCTAATAAAGTATTTCTCATATACTTTATTAAATACCGCAAAGTCTTCCATGTTGGCAAGCAGACAGGTTGTCTTTACTACATCATTCATAGAAAGACCTGCTGCTTCAAGTACAGCCTCAACATTCTTGCAAGACTGTTCTGCCTGAGCCTCAATTCCCTCTGCCTCAATCTTTCCTACTGCCGGGTTAATCGGAATCTGACCACTTGTAAATACAAGTCCCTGTACCTCTACACCCTGGCTGTATGGGTCCGATTCTTTCGCCGGTGCCTTGTCTGTGTTTAGCTTATTCATTGTAATACCCCTTAATTAAATAATATCACTACCTGCAACTACACCTGTAGACCACGCAATCTGCAGAGTTAAACCCACCGGTAAGAGCATCTACATCCAAGACCTCACCTACAAAATAAAGTCCTTTCACTAACTTAGACTCCATTGTTTGAGGATTAATTTCTTTAACTGACACTCCTCCCTTAGTTATAACTGCTTCTTCATAGCCTCTAAGCCCCGTTACCTGTAGTGTAAAAATGCTTAGCAACCCTATTATAACACTTCTTTCTGATTTAGTTAAGTCCCTGCCTCTGTATTAATTTTTGTTCTCTAGAAAAACAGGAATGAGGCTTTTAGGCAAAAGAGCTTATCAAGAGCATTCTTAAGCGCTTTAGCCCTAAACTCAGTAAAATCCCTAAGAAGCCTTGCGTCCAGTTCATCCTCAGTAAGTGCAGGCTTTAAGTCTATACTTAACTCTCCACCCTCACTATAAAATATGTCACCTGCAATACTGCTTGCAGACAATACAAGAGGACCGCTTACGCCGTTTCTGGTAAATAGCATCTCGCCTAGTTCATTAAACAAAGTCTTCTTACCGTTCTTAACTATAAAGCTGACATTTTTTAGTGAAAGACCTTCAAGTTCTTTTACAAAGCTCTCTTTTACCTCAAGGGCTACAAGACTGGGCCTTAAATCTTTGACGGTATGCCCTGCCTGCTTTGCAAACTCATACCCATCCCCTGTTGAGCCTGTTGACCTGTAGGATAGTCCACCCGTAGCCACAATAACCTTATCGGCTTCCACCATCTTACCATCTCTTAGTTTAATACCCTTTATAGTGGCTCCATCATCACTGATAACAAGCTGTTCTACAGGTGTATTATATCTGACTTTAACCCCTGCCTCTTCCATTGCCTTATCAAGTGCTTTGATTATATCTGAGGAATGGTCACTTTCGGGAAAATGCCCTATTTCTCTCTCTACCTTTATCGGGCAATTTAGTTTCTCAAAGAAACCAATAGTGTCGTTACTTGAAAATGCTGAGTAAGCACTGTACATAAACTTAGGATTCCGTATGGTGTTCTTTATAAGCTCCTCATTTTCTACAGCATTAGTAAGGTTACAGCGCCCCTTACCTGTAATATAAATCTTCTTACCGGTCTTGGCATTTTTCAAATACAATGACATCATTTCCCGCCCCTCAGTAAATATAGCGATGATGCTACCGGTAGCTCCGGCACCTATTACCAATACTTTACTCATTTATCATAAACGGCTTAGTATCTGACAGCTAAGCTGTTTAGACCTAAAAAGCCTCTCCATTCAATTTAAAAATAAATTTTCTTAAAATCCTTAAAATTGTCAAATATACTGTACGATATGCAATCAAGTACAACAACATCCTCTACCTGAGACTTCTTTCCAAAAGGGTAGTCTTTGTTCTTGGTAATAAAATCTATCGTAACAGAATCCTTGTCTGTCAAGGTATTAGCAATTGCATCACCATCTATCAAGTCATCAAGTTCAAACAATACAGCATCTATAATATCCTGAGGTATCAGTTCTTCCTTTATGGTTATCATACTGTTTTTGGCTTGTATCTTATCACTTTCAGCATCAACAGAATATATGGTCACCTTTTGCTGAGTAATGCTTATATGCTTAGAATTTCCACCCTTTTCAGGAACTTTTATCACAGTATTTACTACACTTGATGAACCATTTACAGAATTCCCGACAGATGATTCAGTTTTAGAATCTTCTTTTTTATAATTATCCGCTTTGTTTCCACACGAAGTCAAAACCAGGGAAGCGGCTACTCCACACAATATAATTCCTCTTAATTTTTTAAACATTGAACCCTCCTTTCCTATTTTACATATATAGAATAAGGAGGGTTGTTTGTCAATTATGTGCAGATAGAATAATTTTTAATGCTTCTTGTACAGTTTTATGTCTAATCTCTGTTCTATCACCCTGAAAATGAAATTCATAGGCTCTACAAGACAGAGCTTTCGTATTTTTATCCTTAATGCAAAGGCCAATAAACACAGTACCTACAGGCTTTTGAAGGGCTCCCGCCAAGCAGGGCCTGCTATCCTCGATACAGCTACCGCTATGTCGGCAGAAGCAGAACTAAGTGCCCCTTTTGCCATCTCTTTATCAACTATATCGCTGACCACACCGTATTTACTTATGTCTTCTTCCTTCACTCCTAAAAGCCTCACTTTTGCTTCTGTTTGCATAAGTAATATAGCCCCTCATTAAAGCATCCAGATGCTCCTGAAATATTTACTATGGCAAAGACCAATAAGCCCGCCCGTACAAGACTCAGCCGTTGTTAGAGTTAAATTCTTCTCAATAGTCTCCTAACTACTTCTTCTTCAAGTTTCATTACTTTGTTCCTTTTAGCACATCTTTATTTTTGATAAAATAATCAACAAGTGAAACAATTGTCAGTATAAGTGAACCCCATATAAAAATCTGCTCCGTAACAAGCCAAACAGGATGAGAAAAATGGAAAATCAACATAACACTCATCACCATCTGAAATACGGTTTTAAGCTTTCCCAGGTAACCAGCCGCTATCACTATTCCTTTATCTGCAGCACAAGCCTAAAACCGCTTATAATAAACTCCCTGCTCATTATAACGATTGCAATCCACGCTGGTAAAAAGTCCGTTCGCAACAAAGCAAAGCAGGGCAGACTGAACAGAAAGCTTATCCGCAAAGCGGATCCATAAACTTACCAAAGTTGGTGACAAGATTAAATCGTCTTGCTATCTTGCCGTCAACAAGGTCCGAAAGTGCGGCAATTATAAATATTACTCCCGCTATAATCTCATGATATGGGATTTCTTTAATAAGCATACATGCCACAAAAAATGGTATCATAAGTATCCTGAATACCGTAATCTTATTAGCAGATTCATATTATCTCCTCCTAAATCAATACTCCAAATAAATCATACTCGTCTGAGGCAATTATTTTCAACCTCCACAAGCTCACCTGACATAATTTCATGTAGTCAGATTCAAAAACACCTGTCCGTCAACATCAGGAGCATCCATATGAGGTTCTTCCTATAGAGCTTTCTTTCCATCTTCGTTTACCTCCATAATTGAAAGCAAAAGCCTCGCCATTAACAGAATCAACAGGCACCGTGTACCTTCAACAAGGACTTCATAGACCTTCCTATTCTACCCTCTGCTTTTTCAGCCGATATCTCCTGCTGAAGCTCCATTATTTCATTCCTTCTGGCGATTTTTACTTCTTCGTCTACCTGACCATCCATTTCAGCAGCAGGAGTGCCCTCCTCGGCAGAATATGTAAACATCCCCAGACGGTCAAATTCCATCTGTCTACAAAGTTGTAAAAGCTCCTTAAAGTCTTCTTCAGTTTCACCGGGAAACCTGTGATAAAGTGTAGTCCTAAAGGGTGATATCAGGTATCTCTTTACGAAGTTTGCAATCCTCTCCTCAGTTCAGCCTGATTTGTCTTTCTTGCCATTCTTCTTAGAATTGCATCAGAACTATGCTGAATAGGCAAATCTATGTAATGACAGACCTTTTTTTCATTCTTGATTGCTTCAATTATCTCATCTGTTATTTCTTCCGGATAACAGTATAACAGTCTTATCCATTCAATTCCACTTATTTTTGATAATTCGTGAACTAATTCAGGTAGTGCTTTCTTACCGTCAAATGTCAACTCCATACAGTGTAGTCTCCTGAGCCACCAAAAGAAGCTCTTTTGTTCCCTGTTTAGCTAATTCTTCTGCCTCTTTAACAATTGTTTCCATGGAATACTTCTATAATTACCACGGATATACGGAATAATACAGTAAGTACAGCGTTTTGTTACAGCCTTCCGCTATCTTAATATAAGATGAAACCTCTCCGGCAGGCACGAGTCTGTGTTCCTCTCCTCCAGCCAGCCTTTCAAGGTCCTCTATGTAGAGATTTATCAGCTAAGCCATTTTTAGACTTTATCTCAGCAATGGCAGATACAATATTATCAAGCAGTTGTACCTATAACAGCATCTGCCTCAGGAAGTTCATCAGTAATCATTGACTGGTATCTTTTGTGCAGACAGCCTGTCACAATGAGTCCTTTAAAGCTTACCTTCTTTTTAAGTTCTCTATTTCTATAATTGTATTTGTATTTCTTTCTTTTGCATCCCCAATGAAGCGTGACTATTTACTATGGCATAGTCAGCTTCACTAAGCTCATTAGTTATCGCATAGCCTTCTTTACTTAAAAAGCCCAAGCATAATTTCTGAGTCTACAAGGTTTTATCAGACAAGCGATACCAGATATATTTTCTGTCATTTACTCTCCAATCAACCGTTTTCCTTCATTATCCTTAATATTGTCAACCGCAATTGTCAGTGCCAGCAAGGCTTCTTCAAATTCAGGATCAACATACGCTAATTACATAGGTATCCCCCAAGCAAGAATTTTCCTACATGATATTACCAATCTCATTGTTATCAGAAAACTACCTAAAATCCAAAATCCCATAAGCTTCCATCGAGACTAAGTAACTTATTATCAAAAATACATATCTATTGACTTTATAAAAAGTAAATTTTGCTTAATAAATGCCGTTTTCCCATTGCTAAAATCGACATCATACTTAGGCATTATTGCTAGCACCCTTTTTATTGATAACAAAGGCCTCACTGCCGTCCATCCTGCTAACTATGTTGCTGTATTGCCTACCAGTCTGAAGTCCTGATCTACGATGAGACAGGATTTTGATTTGAATCCATAACCTCATAGTGGTCAGTTATCTTAAATCCCTTCTGTTTAATATATAATTCACGCATAGAAAGCTCCTTAATCTCCATCACTTTTATACATCAACTAAAATTTTATCGTACTTAGATAGTATATATCAATTCCTTAGATAATCAAATAATTCTATTAAGTATTGATATAGCCTTTAGTTTGTTATATTATACAAGTGTCAGGATAGTATAAGACTGATTGCAGAATAATTACATTCAAATGGTGACGAAATAATGATTAAAGGAGAGTATAGATGAAGAAAAATGGTGGCACGAAAAGGTAGCATATCAAATATATCAAGAGCTTTTGGATACAAAGGAAATGGAATAGAGCGATTTAAGAGGTGTAATTAACAAGCTTTGATTGCCTTAAGGGCTGGGTGTTGACATCATGGCTTTTTCACCCTGCTATCCTTCTCCGCTTGCTGACCAGGGGCTATGATATAGCGGATTACTATGATATAGATCCAAGATTTGGAACCATAAACTGATATGGATGAATTGCTTGTAGAGGCAAAAGAAGAGAAATATGTACATCTTGATGGACTTGGTTATCAATCACTGTTCTGACGAGCACGAATGGTTTTAAAAAGCTATGGCAGATCTGGATAGTGAGTATGCCAAATATTTTTCATAGAAGACGGGTAAATGGCAACCCTCAAATAACTGGCGCTCCTACTTTGGCGGAAGTGCTGGGAAAAGATTGAAGGAACTGATAAATATTATCTTCACCTCTTTCATAAAAAGCAACCAGTTTAAACTGAGGAGAACCTAGCTTCGTGATGAAATCTACAAAATGATTAACTGGTGGCTCGATAAAGGGGCTTGCAGGTTTTTAGAGTCGATGCCATAATGAATATAAGCAAGGCTCTTCCATTTACCTCTTATAACTATCCTCCCGACAGGAAAGATGGCACCGTTATATGTGTGCGAAGATGCTTGGTGATGCAAAAATGTAGATACCTACCTTCATAGGCTTAGACTACATACCTTTGATAAACACGACGCATTTACAGTTGGAGAGGTATTTACAGACAGAACGGGAGGATATCCCTATATTTATAGGTGATGACGACTATTTTCAACTATGTTTGACTTTAACGAGGTAGAGTTTGTAGGAAGAGTGACAAGGGGTGGTATGCGACAAAAGCCAATTACACCTGATGACTATAGAAACTGGCGCTGAAACTCCAGGCTAGAGTGAGTGATTTAGGTTATATTTCTACAATCATAGAAAACCACGATTTTGACCAGAGGTGCCAGCTATTTCCTTCAGACCTGTGATATAAAACGATGACTCAAAGAAACTTCTTGGAACTATGCAGACTTATGATGAAGGGACTTCCCTTTCATCTATCAGGGGGCAGGAAATAGGTATGGAAAACTGTGATTTTACAGGTATGGAGGAAATAGATGACATATCTTCTGTAGGTGAATATCAGACTGCACTTGATGCAGGCCTGTCAAAAAGAGGATGCATTTAATGCTGTTAAGAAGTTCAGCAGGGATAATGCAAGAACTCCTATGCGGTGGGGATGTAGTGACAATGCCGGATTTACCACAGGAACTCTTGGCTATGGTCAACCCTAAATACATCAATGTAAAGTCTCAGATAGATGATGAAAAACTCTGTGCTTAACTACTGCAGGAAGTTAACTGCTCTTAGAAAAATGAAGCATATAAGGATACAATCGTCTATGGAAGGTGGGCCTTACCTTGAAAAATGAGCATAATCTTATGGCATTTTACGAGAAGGCGAAAAACAAACCCTGCTTGTGCCAGCAATTTTGAGAAAGAAGAAAAACTGTAAAAGCTTGAAAAGAAATGCAAGACTAATATCTTATCAAATATGAAGAAGGTAGAATTTGTAAACGATAGCACCATAAAAAGCTTAGTCCTTATCAGTGCGTGATATTAGAGGTTGAATAATATTGCTATATAAGCGTAAAAAGCCACCATATTGATATCATGCTTATATGTTCTAAAAAGTATATTTGCGTCAAAAAGTGGGTACCTTACGGCACCACTTCATTTTCATAAAATTACAACAAACTACTGAATAACCTCATCAAGGTCTCTAGAGAGTTCCATAGAGCCCTGGCTCTCATCCTTAACCTCTTCAAAGGTAGCTGACCTGTTCCTGTGTAGAAGCTGAGATTTCTTCTGCTGAAAGCAGAGTTCCTCTTCTGAAAGAGCAGAAGCATTTTCCATAACTGTGTACAACTTCTCCTGTGCCTCACTGAACTGCTTATTAGATGCTACGATTTCGTCCATATCTGACTTAAGCTCAGTAATAGCATCAGATATACCGTCAAAGCGTACACTAACTTCCTCTACATTGTGTGACTGATTCTCAACAATTTCAGTAGATTCATTTATCTTCTCAACCGCATAAGCTGTTCTTGTTAGAGCTCGCTTACTGACTGGTTGATATTCTCTGTAAACTTACTTGAGTTCTCAGCAAGCTTTCTGATTTCCTCAGCTACAACCGCAAAGCCCTTTCCTGCCCTCACCTGCTCTTGCACCTCAATAAATACGCATTAAGTGCAAGAAAGGTTGGTCTGCTCAGCGATAGAACAGAATCATTTCACCGACAACCTTAATCTCATCAACTGAGCTCTGTGTATTGTCAATAGCTTCCTTAATGTCATTAGATATTTGCCTTGCTGTTCTCTGTGAACTTAGAGTCCATCCATCAGTAACAGACCTTCATTCTTGAAAGATTCTCCGCATTGTTTGAAGCATCACCAAGTATCTTAAGGTTGAGTGCTGTTTTGTTCAATGAGGTTACTGAGGGTTCTGTGCCTGAATTACACCAACCTGGTATCCTCAGCCTGAGATGTAACATTCTGTGCAACTTCTTCAAGGTCTTTGCAATCTCTTCTGATGAGTGGCTTACCTTCTCAGCTTTCTCTGAAGCTGTTGCAGGAAGCACTAAGCTCTGAAGAAGATCTCTTCATCTTTCAACTATCTCGATGAATTTGTTCTTGAGGTCTGAGTAGCTCTGATATATCTCCAATCTCATCCTTCTCTTAGAATAATCATTCTTAGGAAGCGCACTGAGATTGTATGAGGAAAGGATTCATTTATATCAGCCTTAAGTGAATTGATAGGCTTAGCTATCCTTGAGCTATGATAAATGAGAATACAACTCCTATTGCAATTATTACAAGACCTACTATAAGGAGTAATAGTTGTAAGCTGGTCACTGCATCAAATACTTCGCTCTGGTCAATAGACTATAACTGTGATTCCTCTATCAGCAAGTTATAAAATCCTGCAAGCTTTTTCTGTCCGAGGAAGGTATACTCGCCTACTCCGGATTCCTTTGTCATAATTTCATTCTGGAAGAATTCTGCTACTTCTTTATATTCAGGATCACTTGCCTTCTCTAAGATATTTATCTTATCCTTAACAAAGCTCCTGATCAGTGTGTCCAATTAAGTTGGTCTCCTCATCATATACAGCAAGGATTCCTGTCTTCTCCCACTTAAATGTACCACAGATTTCATTCATAAACTTAGTAGGCTTAACTCCGGCAAATATACCATCGATTTCACCGTTCCTGTATAATGGAGCGACTACTATAACAATCTTTGAACCATCTATGTTATCGGTTCTAACCTTTGATATAGAGGTCTTGCCCTGGATAGCCTGTTTGAAGTAATCATTGGCTGAAACATCAAACTTATCAGCAGTTTCAGTAAGGTTCACGCACATACCTGCTTTGTCCGTATAAAAGTTAGTAAAGTCCAAGATCTTCTGATCTCTTACTAAAAGAAAGCAACCTTGTCTTTCCAAGATACCTTATCGTCGGTAAAGCATAGTGTTTCTTAGCTCGTCACTGTTCTTTCAACAGACTTTAACTCTGCCTCCATACGCATTGCGGCTGGTCAATGATAACGACATATCGTCGTGTGTCTGGTTTTGTGAAATACTTTTCGATTGTGCTCTGGTTATAGCGACATAACTACATTTGAGATCAGCATACCTACAAAACACGCGAGCAATCACTGTCTTAATTGATGTTTTCATCTTTTCCTCCATTGAAAAATATTAATAGTATTTTATAACAGTGCACTATTAGAATGTGTGCCATCTAAACACTATTATATATATCGGACAAGATGAACCATAACAAGGGTAAATTTCACATTTCTCGAACTTTTTATGAATGGAGTCAACTCACATCAATCTCAAACATCCTTTCCATGATGAGTTAAACTGTATTTTAAGCTTCCCTCCTAAGGATGAAAGCTCTTTTACTAATAAATTCATTCAATCTTTCTTTAACAATCCTGCTGATAGCCCTTCTTTTTCTTTTTGCATCTCAAAAATAATTCGTGCTATATTTATCAAGTTCTGATGTGACTTTCGAGTCCTAACTGAGCGAGCAATATCCTATATCCTCGATATATCTTTGTCCGAGGAAATCAAGATGCGCTTTGGTTATCTTATAATGATAGGCATCCACAGCCTCAGCTATAGCTGTTCCTATGGTATTGGCAGAGGTATTCCAGCCTGCATACCATCTACCTTCATAAAGCAGGTTATTGGCATTAGAAGCCTTAGCACCTGCAAGTCTCTCTCCATTAGCGTAGGCATTGTCCGGCAATAGTCACAATCTTTCCCTGAACATAGCTCTCCTTTTATAAAATCAACCATCTCTGCAGATTCCTTTCAGCATAATACTCCGGCTTGGTTGAAGGCTGATAGAGAGCCTCCTCCATATTACCAGCAGGTGCAGTTACAGCCAGGATGATGTCTGCCATCTCGTATGTGTCTGTCAGCTGACAGCCTGCTGAAAGAATGTGATATTTAAGTATGCCTGAGAGCATCTTCCTTCATAAAGAGGGATTATGCTCCTTGCTGCGTCTGTTGCATACTTGAGATACACCTTGAGGCTTTTTATTCTTAAGCACATTTTATCATCCTTGGATAAGTGTAAAGCTCCACCTCATCAACGCTCGGTACATAGGTACCTTATCTTCAAGACTTCTCTGCGACAGCCCTTCTTATCTCTCCTGGTCAATGTATACCCAAATCTACAGGAATCATCTTGAGGAATATCAGAGCATCGATGGTTCTTTCGCTAATCAAATCAAGTGAAGCTAAATTGAGTGCCTTATTCACCTTTCTTCTTGATGTATAGTCATCTAGTACTCCTAGGTATCTTTATCCGATAAGCTCACATACAGGTGTATCGCTCTCAAACCCTAACTGCTTTTTATGAAGAAAGTGCTCCCAAATCATGAATTTCTTTACCATAATTTTCATAGTAATCAGGCTCTTCATCACTGCTTGAATAAAGCCGGACACCTCATAATCACATTAAAAGCGTAGATAGTAAGCCTTGGATCAGCTTTCCTTATGTCACTTAAAACTCTAAGCCTTTCTTTAAGCTTGGTCTCACTCTCAAGATGAATCCTTGATGGAACAGTCCTGTAAAGGGCATATCAAGTGATATCACGAGACCTGTGGCATCCTTACATTCTTTAAATAAAAACTCGTCTCATCTCTTCCAAATCAGCTACAATATCTCCGAGCCTATTCAGGGGTTACGATTTCAATATCATCATATGGAATATAGTTTCCTGGAAAAAGAGAGTTACAAGGTCTCTCCATCGAGTGGCAATAATACATCTTAGTCGTCATACCATCATTCCTTTGACCTAATTCTTTATAATGACTTTATGAGGTCCTCTTTACTATAAACCCAGTTGTCCATAAAACTTACGAGATGGTCCAATCTATATTTACTCTTACTATGCCGTTAAGTTTGCCTGATACAAGGGACTCGATGAAGCGAAAATTTCCCACCTGTCTGCCTCTAAGTGCTTTAGCTTAATACCTACAGGGCCAAGCCCTCCATATCCAGTCTTTTTCCTCATCATGTCCTATGATGTCACATCACAAATCAACAACTCTATTATCTCTATCATCACATAACACGATTTCAGATAGGCCTTATGTGCCTTTATTGCTGTATCAACTTCACTAGGCCCATCTTCCGGGAATTCTGCAACTAGGAACTCATAAGTTCATCATAATCATCATTATATGTTTTAACATAAATTCACCGATAAATACAGAATTATCAAAGCTCTCAATGTAGGTATTATCGGTATCAGTTTCAAATCAAGTGACTGCCTTCATTTTACCGCAAACCCAAGAGCGTTAAAAAGCTCATATTCTCGTCATTTGGATTGGGTATTCCTGAGAAAAAGTTATGAAACCCTGTCCACACTTTGCCTCTCTTGACTCCTGCACTCAGAAGCGCCTCCAAGGCTTTGGAGACAAAGCCTGCCATATCCATTACGCCTATAATCTCTTGCTACAGCAACTGCTTATCCAGCCGGTGTCAGGATAAAGTTCGCTGTGTGATATCTTAGTTCGATAAATCTCTATAAGCACCTGATCCGCTTCTCTTGTTATAAGGCTTCCTTCATCAAACTTGTCAGCATCATCTATAGTTTTTGCCTGAGACTTACCTTAGTTACATTGTATTCAGGAAATGCTTCGCCGAAAGGGTAAAGATATCATCAAATCATCCTTAGTAATTAACTCGTATCAACATTTTCCATATCATCAACCCTTTACTGCTCCACTGACAGCTCTATATAATTTTTCTGATGTTACAAACTTATCTGATAAGTACAGGTATAGATGAATGGGTGTGCCTGGCCATACACACTGACTAAACTTATAACTAAACGAACCGTTTAGTACTGCCAAAGCCGCTGCAAGAGGGTACTTCTTTGCGATCCTTGAATATGATAATAGCCACAAAAGGCGTTCCATGCTACTCTTAGTGAAGTCAGATGACTATGGTTGATATACTTGGCACTATGTCTGGAAAGCACGTACCTGCCAGGTAGTAAACTGCCCTGCACCATCTATCTTGGCCGCATCGATTGGTTCTTTTTGGCACTCAAGATAGGCCTGTCTAAGAAGAATGATACTAAAAGGTCTTGACAGACGAAGGAAGGATTACCCCCAAGCATTGTCCAGAAGAGTGCATCCTTGAAATCGTGAGGTGAGTTGATTATCATACCTCAGCGGCAGGAGTCATAGTTGCAACCAGGATTGCAAAGATAACATTTTTACCCTAAAAATTCATAGTTGCAAGAGGATAAGCGCACATTGCGGAAAAATACTACATCCATTGATATAGCCCCTGCGGTAATCACGATAGTGTTCCATACGTATTTATGAAGCTTCATAAATTCCATCACACCGGTATAGTTTGATATTGAAAAAGCTATCCAGGGTGAACTTTAGGTCATATATATGGCTCCTGTTCTAAGTGATGACAGCAAAAGCCAAAGAAATGGGCCTGCACATATCAGAGCAATTGTGAGTAAGAGAATGTATGATATAGTATTTGAAACCAATACCTTGGTTCTTATTCTTTTTCTTAGCATTACTCATTGTTTGTCATACCCTCTTCTTCCATATACAAACACTGCTATACTTACTATACCTGTAAGAACTGCCTGAACTGCTCCAACTGCGGCTGCATATCCGAAGCGGAATTCTCCGAAGGCCTTAGTATATGAATAGTAGTTAATAACCATGGTTGCATTATCAGGCCCTCCCTTAGAAAGCACAAAAACTACATCAAATACACCTATAGCTGAAATGATGGAGTTAAGTGTACAAAACCAAATGAACGGCTTAAGCGTGGGATGATGATACTTGTAATCACCTTTAGCGTGCCTGCACCGTCTATTTTGGTAGCTTCACTAAGTTCTGATGGTATTCCTGAAGTCCTGCAAGGTACATCATCATATAGTAACCAAGTCCCTGCCAGAGTGTAATAAACATAAGACAGAGCATTGCTGTTTTCTTGTCACTGATGAATCCAAGCGGCTGAGTAATCAGTCCCAAGTCGCTTAAAAGGGTATTAATTACTCCACTTGAATTAAATATAAAGCCCCAGATGATAGAAACCGCTACCATAGAGGTGATAACTCGGTATATAAAAAGGGTACGAACATACCAATACCCGCAATTTTCATATTTTGCTAAAAAGAGATAATAGTGATTGCGACTAACTGTATAACTGGGAACAACTGCAACAAATATGAGTGAGGTTTTTGATAGCAATTATAAACTCTCTGTCACTAAAAGCCTTGATAAAGTTACCTAATCCAACAAAAGTCTGGTCTTTCCAAGAACTGAGTAGTCAAAGAACATCAGTCCAAGACTAGCAAATATTGGAATGATTGTAAAAATAAAAATTATATAAGTGCAGGGCAGCATAAAGGCATAGCGAGTCGCTGTCTCCTTTAACTTTCTGTTTTTCCTAGCTTACTGCCTTCAACATAGTACCTCCAAAATAGTATGGGTTGCTACCAGGTAACAGCCCATTAAAGTTATTTATTGATTTTTGAATCTGCTAATATTATTAACATCTTCTTTCAGCCTGTCTAGTGCACCTTCGATATCATCACCATTTACTATGAGCCTCATAAGCTGTTAATAGTCGCTGAATGGTTCCCTGGTTAGCTCACAAGTGAAAAGTCCCGGAGTAAGACTTGCTTTTTGAGTACACATCATTGCCGTCCTTCAAGTGTCTTGTGTCAGAAGTAAGCTGTCTCACTTGCCTTCTTGGTTGAAGGGAAGATGGAAACTGTCTACAGAAGGCAAGCTGATTTGCATCATCTGTAACGTAGTTAGCAAACTTGATAGCCTCTGCCTGATTCTACTTGCGCTGGTATTACAAGGTTCATAAGGGAGTTGCTAGCTAAGTCCGGTACTTTCTCCTGTAAGTGGTGTACTTACAGCAATCTTCTTATAGATATCAGGTGCTTCATCCTTAATTCTGCTAAGTGAAGAACCTGATGAGCTAACAATCGTGCAAAGCTTGCCTGATTCAAACAGCTTAAGCGCTTCGTCCAAGAACCCCAATTTGTCTTTTGAAGTACACCTTTATCTGTATATGACTTATACTTTTAAGTAAGTCTACAGCTTCTGTGTATTAAATCTCTGCCTTTGTCTTATCTGTGTTTAAGATTGGAATATTTTCTTCAATTAAAAGGTTGAGAACTCATCCGGCGAGAAAAGATAAGCATTGGTATCGTTATGGAACTTCTAGCACTCTCAAGAGCCTTGGCAAAGGTTGAAGGAGCCTGATTCCACCCTTCTCTATAAGATCTTTGTTGTAGAACATAATATCAGGTGATGCATACCAAGAAAGCATAACACTCGTCTCCACCTAGCTGAATTCCAAAGGCTTTCGATATATATGCCTTTCTGTTCAGCTCAGTAGCCTTGTTTAAGTCAACAAGGGCATCCTGACCTACAAGGTAAGTGCCATCTGAGTATTAAGGTTAACAACGTCAGGTGCTGTTCCACCTGCAACAGCTGTAACGAGCTAGACTGAACATCCTCATAAGGGTACATCAGCTATTGATGGTTTACATTTGGATTAGCAGTCTGGTAGTCCTTCTATCAGCTTATTGAAGAAATCTTCAAAGTTAGCCTTAAGTGATATAGTCCAGAACTCCAAAACTACAGGGGCTTGATGATGTAAGCGCTTCCTGAATTTGTGTTAGTGATCTTTGAACCACAGCCTGCAAGTGTAGTAACAACTATTACAGCACAAAGCTAACAAACTTAATAATCTTTCATTTTTCCTCTTTTCCTCCTTAAAATGAATATAAGGTATTAACCTCTATATGTGATAGCCTACCTTTGTATAAAATATACAATAAAATAGACAAATCAAATAAATAATCCAATTAACTTATTTCTATTACTAGAATTATTCTCAATTGCCTTTATCAAGGTGTCCGAAACCCTCTTATATTCACGTTAAGGCTGATGTCCGTTGCGCTAATCCCTTCACTTAACTGCTGTTATCATGCTTCTATAAAAAGCAGTTATCATCTTTGTAGTCTTCCTTATAATTATTTACCATAGCTTCAAGGTCAGGCATGACTCATCCTCCATGACACCAAATGCAATAACAGCTTTGACTTAGGTATAGTTTTCTAAGTTTTTACTATAAATTTTCGTATACTCTTTCTTAAATCTGTATATTCTATCAGCTTTGCCCTTTATGTAGCTGTTGTCATTAGTTCAAGATTTTACAAATATATAATCAGCCTCAGGAAGATATCCTTCTCAAACGGGAAAATAACAGGCATAAGTCCGTCTTCATTTGCTCATCTTTGTCGGGCTCTATCCATCTCGATATGATGCCGTTTCCACTGCTTGCAAATACATAAAGCCTCCGCATTTATACTTTCTTTTGCAGTAAGAATAGTCGCAGAATTAAGCACATTTTTCTTCAAGGTGGTAAATTCCCTCTCTCCATCTATTCCGTCCACTCCATAACCTGCAGTGATGGAGTCACCAATGAACAATATGGATTTTGTATAGCTTTCAGTTTTCTTTACACTATCCTCATCCTCAAAACTAAGTTCACTAAAATAGAGGTTGCCATATTGTTCTTTCTGTAAGTTTAACTATTTCGATTTTATGAGCTTTTCCATCCCCTTAGTGACTTCAACATTTTTAACTCATGGGTTATCGCAATTTTTCCTACAGCCTCGAGGTCATCATCAATTACCACGCCAACATAGGGCAGCTATCCTATCTGTCTCTTTTTCAGGTGTTATTGTAAGCCCTCACACTTCCCTTTGCAGTAGAATGAGAGCCCTGTAGTACGAGTCTTTAGCCAGAATCTGCCATCCTTTTCAAATGTCCTGCAAGCAGACTTTTACTCTGTCACCAAACATAAAGAGTTTCTCCTTAATAATAAAAATAAAATACCATCCCTAATCCTAAGAATAATATCATAACACTTCTTAAGACAATTACAAGTATGTCTTCAGACTTTGATACTCTCTCAATAAGCAAACTTATAACAGAATATATAGCAAAATAACACAACTGTTATTATAAATATCTTTGTTTTAAACCCACACAATATAAAAAGGCAGATTACTCCCATACTTTTTATGAAGCAGGATGCTGAAAAAGTCCACAATGATTACCTTTGTTTCACTGGTACCTGAAAGTTCTAATCTGTCTAAAAGTCCACCGGTTCTCATTTTTATTTAGCTTTAATCGCTGCCTCCCATACTTATGCTAATACTAAGTGTAAGTAGGAAAAATAAAGCTATATAAGATGTGAAAATCCACCTCAGATGGCAAGATTATCCTGCCAGCTTGCCATCATTAACTCTTTTATAATAAAATCTCGTTATTAAGCTTTTGTCTTTTTCAAGGTCTTTCGCATAGCTTTCAAAAGCTTATGTTTTTCTACTGAATTTATCCTCTCATACAGATTTAGATAAATATAATCGCTTACAAGTTTGGTTACTATTCTGTCGTTTAACAGACTTATTCCTGCTTTTAAAGCTGTTTTTACTAACCACAATGAGTCCCATCAAACTATACCTTTAGTAAAGTTATCCTCATATCCTTTTTATTGTATATTTTATATCCTCATCTTCCCTTGTAAGGGTTACTCCACTTAGCCCGCTGATTATAGCTACTGCCTGCTTAGACAGTTTCGTGTTATCTTCGTCAACTATAGAGACCTTAAAGGATACACGTGATTCCATGCTTTTACTAAATACACCCTAAAGTGCAAAGTAAAAGAAAATGCGATAATAAGAAGCAAGCTCCATCTAAGTATTTCATTTTTAATCTAATTCCGGTATACACTTAACCACCTATTCCTATCACCTTAGCTAATTTTATAAAAATCAAAAAGAAATACAATGTCAGTAATCAATATCAGGCTAATAACTGTAGCATATATTTCCCGTATCGCTTATACCTGAAAGAATCGAGTCTTTGTCTCATATTTTTTGCATAATATCGCTATTTACAAGAATAGTTATGCTTATTCCAAGTATGATTACCGCTACAATTACTTTATATCCTGCCTCCATATCCTTCGCACCTAGACCAAATACCTTGTCTTCTCCGCTGAAAATGCTGCTTCTTGCAAGTGTAAGCTTCACATAAGATGATTGAAGTTCATTAAACTTATCTATCCTTTCACTCTCAGTCATTCCTTTTTATAAAGCACATCCATATAGGCAAGACCTGCATTTTGCGATACATTGATTATATCCGTAAATCCTTTAATATAACTGATTACAAGCTTAGTAAAGTCGTTGTTCTCATTCTTTGTATAGATATCAAGTTCCGCCTTTTTCCCCTCATACAAGGTATCAATAGTTCCTTTTTTGATATATACCATAAGAAGGGCATCTCCTTTGTCAATAAGATTCTTTCCTTCTCATAATCCGTCCTTTGAAAGTTAACAATCTCAGCCACCTTATTATTTAGCACTGAGCTTTATTGTGAGATTAGCTATTACTGAGTTCTCTTCATTCGCTATCAAAAACCGTAGGTTTTAGCCATATCTGATTTTTCCACCAGATTATAAATAAAGAAAGCAAAACCATCATTAATAATAAATAAAGGAAAAAGCGATGACTTGATTTTAATTAAAGTGAGCTTTACTCTGAATTATACATAACTTAACTATATTATTAATCTTCATAATGAAGCTCCATCTTTCCGTTAATCAGTCTTCCGCTTATATTGCATACTTCTTTTAGAAGTCTTCCTGATGGAAGTAATTATCATAATTTTTATCTTTTTTATAGAGTTTATCAGCTTGACTACTTTTTCTACTGTACTTTCATCCATTCCTACTATGACTTCATCAAGCAGTATTAAACCCGGATTATTAGCTAGCCCTGATAAGAAAAATTAACCAGCCTCTTCTGTCCTCCTGATAGCTTGCAGGTCTTTTTCTTAAACAACTCCGATAAAGCCTAACTGCGCAACAAAGCCTTTCAAGCCTATGCATATTTTCCTTAGCATTTTTACCATTGCAAAAGGTCTTAAGATTATCTCTTACATTCAGGTTCTTCAAATAATGATATCCTGCGGTACATAGCCTATCGTTACACCATTCTCTATACTTACTTACCTTGATAGTCCTTGTCAAGACCTGCAGATTATCTTTGAGAAGGGTTGTCTTGCCACTTCGTTACTCCCCTCAAAAGCAAGCACGTCTCCTCTTTAAGCCGAACATCAAGTCTCATTTAGAATTACATCTTTCCCTATTGTTTTAGATAAACCTCTATCTTAAACTCCATCTTTTCTCCAATCACTACTAGATTAAAGCACCTTGCAAATTGCAAAAGTGCTTTAACCAAAACTAATGATACAAATCTTAAGGCTAGCCTTTTTAGATTATTTATTCTTTTAAGCCGTATAATTAGTTACCGGATATCCCTGATAGTGCTGAAATCTGCTTAAAATTATTTTCAATCGTTGTAGCATCTTCCGTCATAAAGAGTTTCTTTTAGCAGTTTTAATGATATCTTCCTGTATGTTCTTAAAAGCATCGCCTGTTAATATTTCATTAGCCTTGCCCATTACTGTTCCCATAAGACTGTATCCATTAAGAGCAGTTGTAAGGTCATCAGAATTTGAAGCATCAGCAAAGGTATAACCGTCTGTGCTGTATTTATCAACAGTAGTGTTAAACTTAATTGTTATTCCCTTTAACAGCGACTTCTCCATCTATCTTTAGCAATCTTGTCACCGCTAAAAAGTAAATGTATATTTCATAGGCATATCACCTGTTACGGCTAAAGCCTGCTAAACTGTTCATCTGAATATGTTTTTAGCAATCTCAGTAAGGGCATTTTCCCAGTTATCATTTAACTGTTTCTTTCCTTCTTCAGCCTGTTTCTTAAAGTCTTCCTCTGAAAGACCCATTAGTTTATAATCACCATTTTTAACAGCAACTGCAATTAACTTATCAAGCTTATTTAATACAGAAGTCTTTAATGCTTTCGTCCTTAGCACCTTCCTTAAGTAAGTCTTCAAGCATCTTTATATAATCTTCATAGTTCATGCTAAGCACAACCTTATCTAATCCTTCTGACTTAAGGTTATCCTTAAGTTTTGCCTTTAAGATTTCTGCATACTTTGACTTAGCAAAATTCTTAGTAAAGTCATCCTGCTCGTAGAGTACATCAAGATAATCCTTAAGCTTGATGCCGGGTATATCGAGACCTGAAGAATTTTTAATAGTATCTGCTAAGTTAGAGTAAAGCGGTTTAGTAAGCAGAGACTTAGAGTATACCGAAATCTCCCAAGGTCTTACTGTAACTCCACCGTCTACAAGTTCTTTATTATCGTAAAGAACGGACATATTAGCGCCGAGATTTACAGGATCTTTATCTGTATTAGCTATAGCAGAATATTTTACACTAAGCTTAGGAAGTATCTTAGATGCAAAGTCCATAAGCTGATCGGTGTTTGACTTAAAAGCACCGGCTGGAATCTGTGCAAAAAGCTTCTTTGCTTCTGCATTCCCTTATCGATAGAAAATGTCATTTCTGAAGAATAACCCATTTCCCTCTGGCTATAGGTGTCATATAGCCTGCTATGAGCTTAGTAAGTGGATCTGACATAAACATGTTCTTTGCAAACATCACTCCACCGGCGCAAGCGCCACAACGAGTACTATAATTATAATCAAAGCACTCTTTTGCAATTCCCTGTTGTCTTTCTTTAAGTTCATTCTGTTCCTCCTTTGATAAAACAAATTTATATTTTTACAGTACAAGTTTAACTATGTTTTTCCATACAATTTCAATCCAGCAAAAGTCACTAAGTACATAATTACTGATATCAAGTCCCCTGTCAGATAGCTTTTAAAAATCCCCATTATCTATTAAAAGTTCGTTATTTATGTGCTTTTAAAACATCTCCAAAAATCTTTCTACAGTAAATGTAATTTTTAGTGAACGCTTGTTTACTTATTCCATCTATTAGCCTAAGCCCCAGAAACATAAATTCAGACATTTTCATCCTTAAGGCTAGCTTAGTAATATTACGCCTTACATCGCTCAATGCCTGCATGTTTTAATATATTCTTTGAGATTTCCACATTGTCATACCTTTCATTTTCAAAAGAGATGATGCACCCTACTCCAAACCCCAGATAAGGCACTCTTTTCCCAGTATGGAAGTATTATGCCTTGAACAGTATCCATCCTTTGCGTAATTTGATATCTCGTATCTTTTATATCCTGCCTCTTTAAGTCTTTCAAGAGTTAGTTCATACATTGCCCTATCATCTTCTTCTGAGGGCAAGTCCTTTACAAGCGGGGCTTTATCTGCATATTTTTGATAAAAGTTGGTACCTTCTTCTATAATCAGGCTATAGCTTGAAATATGCTCGGGATTAAGCTTTATTAGTTCATCCAAAGACCTTTCATAGGTTGATATTTTTAGTTAGTATAGCACTCATAAGGTCAATATTTACATTAGTAAAGCCTGATTTTCTAACCATATCATAGCTGTAAAGGAAGTCCTCATAGGTGTGGATTCTACCAAGAAGCCTTAGTTCATCATCATTAGTTGATTGAAGTCCCAGACTTATCCTGTTAATCCCTGCCTCTTTATATACTAAGAGCTTCTCCATATCTACAGTTTTAGGGTTGCACTCTATGGTTATCTCAGGGAAAAAGTCATCCTCATAAAAGCATGAAGTGCGACCTTATTTCATCTAATATTTCTTTAATATAATAAGCCTTTAATTATAGACGGGAGTACTTCCCCAAAATAAATCGTATAGACTCTGTATTCGTCATTTACATTCTTGGAAACTTCTTATTTCCTCTTAAGTGCCTCTATATAGGCTTTCTTTTTCATCTTCACCGCAGGCTAAGGAATAAAAATCACAGTAGTTACACTTTTTGCACAAAAAGGGTATATGTACGTATAATCCAAGTCTTTTCAAAGCTCCTCCTATCACATCAAAAAGAAACTGTCTAATCTACTTAATCTCTAAGTTAACATTCTATATCTGTCTCTAAATTTCTTTCTCCACATCTGACTTAGACATGAATATCATAGTAGGTCTTCCATGCGGGCAGTTGTAAGGGATTGTCAAACTACATAAGCTCTTCAATTAAAGCCTTTGCTTCTAAAAGAGATATATTCATATTCCCCTTGATAGTCGCCTTTACATGCCATGGTCGCAAGCTTTACGAGTACAGTATCAGGGTGGCCTCTTTCCTTCAAGTGAATACTGGTCAATTATATCAAAAAGGAGGTCTTTTTCACTAATTCCAAAAAGCTCAGTAGGAACAGCTTTTAATAACATACTCGTTCCCGCCAAAAGGCTCTATCTCAAAGCCCAGTTTGTGAAGATATTCATCTATTTCTTCAACAATCTGACTCTGGCGCCTGATAAAGTAACCACAACAGGTGGCAGTGTTCCTGGGATGTCACTTTGTTTTCAGAGATTTCTTTAACAAATCTCTCGTACATTACCTTTTTCGTAGAGTGATATCGTCTATCATATACACACTGTCGTCATATTCAATTATCCAATATGTTCCAAATATCTGTCCTATAATTTTGATATCAGGAAGAGCCTTCTTAGCAAGTATTCCTCCTAAACCTTCTTTAGATGACTTGTTTGTATAGCAATGTAACTCGTCTTTATCATAAAAACTTGTTCTACACCTGTAGCATTCATCATTCCGTCATCAGCTTGAAAGCTGTTTTCAGACATATTTTTATAAGTATCACCATCTTCTTTAACTGTATTAAAATCTTTATTATAAGAGGTTTTTATCCGTTTGTTCTACAGTTGTAGGATACTCTCTTCATTATCTTCAGTTTCAACCGAATTTTCTCTGCTTACATCTCCCTAGCTAAATTTCCACAGGTATCTTTTTATACCACCTCTGATTTATCAATACTTTCAATTTCCAGCAAATCTAATTTATCTCTTATCAGATGTAGTATCATTATCAAAGGTGCATAGTATCTCTGACTTGACAAGAGGAGATTTCTCATCCTCTTAACCTTATCTGCTACAAAAGCTTTCCTGCTTAAATGCAGGCTTTAGCTCTTTTTTCCACTCTCCCTGCCTGCTTTTTTTCCAAAAGGCTCAGGCATAGGGGATGTCAGGTATGATGTAACCTCCGACTTCTCTGTTTTTCAGCCTATGTGAAGAATTAAAATCTCTATCAGGGGCTTCTTGTCAGGTACTGCTTTACTCCCATGTCAGGAAGTAAATCTTTTTCCTAGGGTGCATTATCAACCCTCATGGAAAATTAATCTATATATGCTTTCAGTATCACTAAATCTAACCTCAAGCTTTTGCGGGGTGTACATTTTGACATCCACCAGTGAATTATCCACACTTATAAGCAGGCGGGTAAAAAGGAAATCTATGTCTGCATAAGAAAGGACTTATAGGCATCCTCTATAGCCCTTTATTATTACCTTATTTTTGATAAATCTTCCGTTTATAAAATAATTCTCACTACTCTTATTTCCTCTTGTAAGAGAGGGCTTTCCGATATAGCCCCTCGACAGAAAGACCGTTTACGAGTTCTCCGTCTGCATCAGGATTGTTTACTGGGATAATGTTGGCAGTTGCTTTTCCATAAATGTAGAATAACACATCCTTAAGGCTCCCATCTCCCATAGTCTGAAGCTTTAACCTGTCCGTTTAAGATGAACTTAAAAAGCTATTTCAGGGTGACTAATGAAACATGTGTTCCATAACCTCGCCCACATATCTACCCTCTGTGGCAGAAGTCTTTAGGAACTTTTTCTTGCAGGAGTATTGTAAAATATATTCCTTACTACAAATGTAGTCCCCTCAGGAGTTCCTATTGGCTCATTTGCTTCTCTTTTCCTCCATTAATCACATATCTGATTCCACTTATTTCATCCGCTGTTTTGGTAAGTACCTCTACCTCACTTACAGCAGCTTATACTGGCAAGAGCCTCTCCTCTAAAGCCAAGGCTTGATACTAAGGTTAGGTCATCAGCTGTTTTTATTTTTCATTGTCGCACATGGGAAGAAAGGCAGTCTTAATGTCATCACTGCCTATACCTTTTCCCTGTTGTCTGTAACCCTGATCAGGAAGTTCCACCATCTTTAATTTCAACAGTTACCGAATTTGCATCTGCATCTATTGCATTCTCAACAAGTTCTTTAACTACCGCCGAGGACCTTCTATTACCTCGCCGCGCTATTTTATTGATTGTATCCTTATCAAGGACATTAATATTGACAAGACCTCACTCGTTTCTACTACAAAACCTCTGCTTTTTACTTTCTTTTTGCATAGCGTAGAGCTTATTATGCATCTATCGGAGAAAGCTCTTCAAGCTTCATATCCATAAGCTCTGAGTACATCCTCATTCTTTGATGAACCGAAAAATGAGAGTTGATTTTTCATCTGTTTTATTTGGTCTAATGCTCTTTTTCTTCATTTTATCAGGCATTCCTCCTGTTTCGAAAGAAAACTCTATTACATTTTTATTTTCATATATTCTTTTGCACCTGACGGCTGTCTCCTGCACCCTTTACTTCGAGCCTTTTAGCCTTTTCAAGGATATCATTGCTGTCAAGCTCTACTGCAAGCTCTTTAGCCCTTTCAATTACACTCAGCAGGAACTCCTGCCAGCCTTGCTACCTGAATACCGTAGCTCTTGTCAGCACCACCCTTAACTATCTTTCTTAGAAAGACTATGTTGTCTCCGTCTTCTCTTACCGCTATACAGTAATTATTGACATTGGGGAGCTTGCTTCCAAGCTCAGTAAGCTCGTGGTAGTGGGTAGCAAACAAGGTTTTTGCTCCAAGGAGTCTGGGGTTACTGATGTATTCAACCACAGCCCAGGCTATTGACAGTCCATCAAAGGTACTGGTTCCCCTTCCTATTTCATCTAAGATAAGCAGGCTGTCCTTTGTAGCATTTCTAGGATATTACTACCTCAGTCATTTCCACCATAAAGGTAGACTGACCACTTGCAAGATCATCAGAGGCACCTACCCTTGTAAATATTCTGTCGCAGATACCTATGTTAGCAAAAGAAGCCGGTACGAAGCTTCCTATCTGAGCCATAAGCACTATGATAGCAGTCTGTCTCATATAGGTTGACTTACCCGCCATATTGGGCCCTGTAATTATAGAGATTCTGTCATTTTTATTGTCCAAAATAAGTATCATTGACAATGAAACCGTCTCCTCCCATCATTTTTCTCAACTACAGGATGCCTTCCGTCCTTTATGCTCTACAATCCCCTTCATTTATCTGTGGTCTTGTGAAAATTCTCACTTTCAGCAACAACAGAAAGGGAAATAAAAGCATCAATACCTGCTATAGCCTTTAGCAGTCTTACTTATCCTAACAATTTCATCCGCAATCTCATCACGAAGCCCTGAAAAATAGCTCATACTCAAGGGTTACAAGTCTCTCCTGCGCACCGAGTATCATATTTTCAAACTCTTTAAGTCTTGGAGTTATATATCTCTGCATTGGTAAGTGTCTGTTTCCTAGTCCAGTCATCAGGCACCATATCCTTGTAGGAGTTGGTGACTTCGATATAATAACCGAAATACCTTATTGTATTTAATCTTTAAGGTTTTTAATTCCGGTTCTTTCTTTTTCTTCATCTTCAAGCTCTGATACCAAGGTTTTACCCTCTGTACTAGCTCTTCTTAGTCTATCTATCTCCTCATTATAGCCCTCTTTTATTATCCTACCTTCTCTGACAGAAAGTGGTGCTTCAGGAAATATAGCCCTGTCTATCTTTTCATAGATGTCAGATAGAGTATCAAACATCTCATTATAATCACATAAAAGCTTGGAGCTAAACTCCGGCAATAGACTTTTAATTGCTGGAAGAAATTCAATAGAATTCATAAATGCCAGTAAATCCCTTGGATTTGCACTCTTGTAGCAGATTTTTGCAAGCAGTCTTTCTATATCATACACCGGATTAAGATACTCTCTTATTTCTTCCCTAGTTATGATATTTTTGTTAAAATCCTCGATAGCATCAAGCCTAGCCTCTATTTCAGCCTTATTAACAAGGGGCTGTTCTAAGAAGCTTCTAAGTAGTCTTGCCCCCATTGCTGTCTTGGTTTTATCAAGCACCCAAAGAAGAGAGCCCCTTTTATTCTTATCTCTAAGAGTCTCAGTAAGCTCGAGATTCCTTCTGGTTGAGCCATCAAGCATCATGTAAGCACTACTAAAATACGGCTTAATTGTGATGATGTGAGTTAAGTCATTCTTCTGTGTTTCATACAGATAGGCAAGTACCATTCCTGCAGAACATATAGCATTGTCCATTCCGCTAAGTCCAAGCCCGTCAAGCACTTCTACCTTGAAATGCTTCTTTATCATCCTAACAGCAGCAGCATATTCATAATACCGTCTTTCCAGCTTAGTTATGGTTAAATTCTGTTTCTCAATGAACTCATCAGTCAGAATGCCTGATATAATAAGGTTCTCATTACAAACAATCTCTGCAGGCTCAAACTTCGTTATCTCATCAAGCAGCGACTTAGAGGAAACTAACTCAGTCACAAGGAATTCTCCTGTAGATACATCTACAAGAGCTATGCCATAGTCCTCATTTACAGCCATTATTCCCATAAGGAAGTTATTCTTGGTCTCTTCAAGTGCTGAAGTATCGAGATTGGTTCCCGGGGTAACTATCCTTATGACCTCTTTTTACCAGTCCTTTGCAAGCTTTGGATCTTCAGTCTGTTCACATATAGCTACCTTATAGCTCTGACTGGACTAAAGAATTTAAATATCTGTCTACTGAATGAAAGGGGACTCCACACATAGGAGGACTGTTTTCATTGCTGCCCGATCTCTTTGTAAGCGTTATTTCAAGCACCTTTGATGCTGTAAGTGCATCATCATAAAACATCTCATAAAAATCGCCCATTCTGTAAAAAAGAATACAGTCACTGTATTCTTTTTAATGTCATAATATTGGCGCATCATGAGGAGGTTGTTCACATCTATCTCCATCTTTTAGCCTTTCTTTATTCATCCCAGTCAAAGCCTGAGTGTTCATCCTTCTTATCTCTTAAAAAGCAGTTCATTAGAGCATCCTCTGCTTTTTTATTTTCAAATAATACCTTATTCATCTGCTCTACTATAGGCATATCAATATTGTTGGCTTTAGCAAGTTTGCTTGCGCTTTGCAGAATATACTCCTCAACTACCTGTCCAACCTCAGCCATCTGCCTCATCCATAGTCTTTCCTTACCCATAAGGTAGCCTGCATTGTGGTTACGGCTATGGCTTGAACAACAGGTAACTATAAGGTCACCAATACCTGAAAGCCCTGCAAAGGTTTCAAGTCTTCCTCCAAGCTTCATCCCTAGTCTTCCTATTTCGGATATTCCTCTTGTAATAAGAGCAGCCTTTGCATTGTCTCCAAGCCCCAGACCATCTATTACACCTGTCATGAGCGCTATAACATTCTTAGAGTGAGCCTCAAGCTCAATACCAATAATATCAGGGCTTGTATATACTCTGAATCTGTCAGACATAAAGGCATCCTGTATCATGCAGGCTATTTCTCTTGATTTTGCACCTACTACAGCTGTAGTAGGCATACCCACAGACACCTCTTCAGCATGGCTTGGACCGGAAAGTACGGTAACTATACCCTTATCACCATTCTCTGCTTCAACTCACCTCAATGACTTTCAGTAAGCGTCATAAGAGTATCTTCCTCATACCCTTAGCCACATTAACAACAGGTATTTTTCCTGTCAATGAGTAGCGCCTCTGCTGTCATTCTAACATAAGGTGAGGCAACAGCAAATACAATGAGGTCTTTATCCTTACAGGCTTCTTTTATGTCATTGGTTATTTTTATGTTGTCAGCAAGTTTAATTCCTTTAAGATTCTTAACTATTCTTGTAACACTTAATTCCTTATATTCCTTCTCAACTGCTGTCCAAAGTGTAAGTTCATGCCCATTGTTATTAAGTAAAATAGTTAAGGCACTGCCCTAGTACCTGCTCCCAATACTGCTATTCTCATCCCAATAACCTCCACATTATTTTTCTTACTGCCTAATTTATTTTCAGTTCCCTTCATAAGTCTTTTCAATGTTTGATTTATGCCTTGCATATACTGAGTATGGTATAAAATGAAGCCACCACTACCAGCACCCACTGTCCCGGATAGAAAAAGGCTATACTTACAGGGATTGAAATCAGTCCTACGATAGAGCCCATTGAAACATATTTGGTTAAGTAACTTACCAAAAGAAATACCGCTAAAGGTATCATCGTCATCGGAAAAATTGAATACCAAAAAAGCTCCTCCTGTAGATGCTATCCCCTTCCCCCATGAAGCCAAGTGTGAAACGGAAAAGTTATGCCCAAGCACTACCTAAAAGCCACATAAAAGCACATAATAATTAGTACTTAAAAATCCGTTTGCATCTCCTGTAAGATTCGGGCAGATGAGATATCTAACTAAAAGGCAGGGAATAACCACCTTAAGTATATCTCCAATCAGAGTAGGAGTCCTCCCTCAGAAGTCCTAAAGTTCTCAAGGCATTGGTTGATCCAATATTTCCGCTTCCTTCGTGCCTTATATCAATGTGATTGCATTTGCCTACAATCATTCCCTGTAGGAAAATTGCCAACAAATATCCTAAAACAACAACAATCGCACTTAACATACTTACTCCTATTAATGTATTTTAGTAGTATCATCAGCACTTCTCTCTGATTATGAAACGAAGTGGAGTACCGGTAAAGCCAAAGGCTTCCCTTATCTTGTTCTCGATATACCTGGTATAAGAATAGTGCATTAGTTTTTTGCTGTTTACAAAAACTATGAAGGTAGGAGGCTTTACAGAAACTTGGGTAATATAATATATCTTAAGCCTTCTTCCCTTGTCTGTTGGAGGTTGCTGCATAGCTACAGCTTCAGCAAGTATATCATTACACACCTGTAGATACTCTGAGTGTATGATACTGAATAACCACATCTATAAGGTCAAAGAGCTTATTAAGCCTCTGCCCGCTTACTGCTGATATAAAGAGAAACTCTGCGTAAGGCATATAAGCGAGGATTTCTTTAAGCTTTTTAGTATGCTCGTTCATGGTCTTATCTGTCTTTTCAATGAGATCCCATTTATTTACGGCAACTATTACACCTTTTCCACGTTCATGGGCAATTCCCGCTATCTTTGCATCCTGCTCGGTAATACCTTCGGTTGCGTCAATTACAAGAACAACTATATCAGCTCTTTCTACTGCTGATACAGTACGGACTATGCTGTAATACTCAATATCTTCTTTGATACGGCTTTTTCTACGGATACCGGCTGTATCTATCATTATGTATTCCTTGCCGTTTCTTCTGATTCTTGTATCTATGGCATCTCTTGTAGTACCGGCTATATCTGAAACTATTACTCTGTTTTCTCCGAGCAGCCTGTTGATTATGGATGACTTACCTACATTTGGCTTACCTATGATGGCAATCCTTGGAGTATCATCCTCTTCAGCCTCAGGGCTATCTTCAGGAAAATGCTTTATAACCTCATCAAGCATATCTCCTATACCCGTCTGATTTACAGAGGAAATAGGAAATGGCTCGCCAAGACCCAGATTGTAAAATTCAAAGACATCAGCCTGCTGTTTAACAGGATTATCTACCTTATTTACCACCAAAACCACAGGTTTCTTGGACTTTCTAAGCATGTGAGCTACCTGATTGTCAGAATCTACAAGACCAGTCTTAACATCAGTTATAAATATAATTACATCTGCCGTATCTATGGCAATCTCAGCCTGCTCACGCATATTTGCAAAGCATCATGTCACTTGTATCGGGCTCGATACCACCTGTATCTATCATAGTAAAGGCTTTGTTAAGCCACTCTGCATCAGCGTATATCCTGTCTCTGGTTACACCTGGGGTATCCTTTTACTATGGATATGTCACTGCCTGCAAGTTTATTAAAAAGTGTAGACTTACCTACATTAGGTCTTCCCTACTATCGCTACTATTGGTTTCAAATTTCACCTCATATTTGTATTATTTGCCGTTACTCTGTAATTTTACCTTATTATGCGAGTGTTTGTAAAGGTTGGAAGTATTATTCAGCTGAAAGTAAGTAAACGCAGTACTGGTCTCATGCTTACACCCTTCTTCTAGATTGGTCAGCTAATAATTTATGCAGGCTCTTTGGCAATCTTAACTTAAATTGCCCTGAATAATCATCATAGGTGAAGGTTCAGGAATGGTATCCTTCTTCTATCGTTTGCCGTAATCCATTCTGTTTTTGCATCATCAGCATTCTTAACAACGGATTCAAGTGTATCGCCAACTGTTATACATCCTGGAAGCTCCGATATCTTATGCATATCCACCTTCATCCTTATCCGGAACGATTTCTAGCTTGTATGGAAGATCCAAGTAATAATCAATTGTTTTTCATCTAACATTTCCTCCTCAACTATATCACGTACCATTTCAACGTATACCTTCTTTATTGGTTCATCTTAGGAATCGTAATCGGATTCTTACCTGATTTACGATTCCTTCATCTGAAAAATATATGTTCGTCATGAGTTGCTCACTCCCTTCAAATTTAAGAGTTTTAAGTGCTTATTCAGTATAAAAATAATTATACTCTAAACACAACTTAAAATCCACTCAACCACGATACTTCTTTCTTTTTCAATTATCATAATTGCCTACATTAAGTAGATTAGCGAATCTATATATAAAAATATATACTGTAAATTTAGACAAAAAGAATCATGCTCAGAGTTTTTGATGTCGCAGGAAATTCAGAAGAATTTCTATGACATACGACAGCCTCCATAAGGAAACTGTCGCCCTGCTTATAAACCATTATTTTACAAAGCAAAAAAGTGCCATCTTAAATCTTCCGACTGCTTTTTACACTGTGAAGGGCATTTTTATCAAATTTGAAGTTATCACCTTCTGTTTACCTCATAGTCTGTACCTTCATAGTTTATTATTCCCTTGCCTTCAAGAGCAAAAACAATTGCTTCACCCGGGCACGATGCTCTGAAAAGATAGCAACCCTCATCAAAAGCCATTATCATAAACTTAAGATTGTCCTGTCCGATGAGGGTCAAGATTTGTAATGCTTCCCTTCTCATAATCAAGTAAGTTCTTTAATTTTGTAACCTCTCCTGCTTTTAATACACTATTCATATTAATCTCCTTTTTCAAGTAATATTTCTATATATGACAGGCAGCTCTCTGTACCGGCCGACATACCACATAAAGTTTTGGGAGCAACGTATAACAAGGCATTTTCAGACATATGTTCTGTATCATTTTCATTCAGATTAAACACACCAAATCCGTCTGTACCTATGTAAAGTACAGGGCAGTCATAACTTTCCTTGCTTATATCAGTTCCCCTACCCAGCCTGAAGTAAGTAAGAGGAGCATCTGATAAACCAAGCTTTGTAGATATGGTCAACTCACTTTTAATCTTGTACTCTTCAGAGAACCTAAACTTACTACCTGTAACCATCAGCACCTCCTATTATTATCTTAGTAACCTTAAAACACGTTCTTTACTCTTTTGTATAATGATAAATAATCCGTTGACAGTCTATCATACTCCGGAAATATCATTTAACTATCTTGTAAAGTACTTATTGTTACCTGCTATTGCAATTACCCACTTAATGCTATCTTATCCAATCCGGCATATAATTGCAACTGAAATTTGAGCAAAATACCTATGTTCTCATTAAAGAACACTGAACATCACTCTGATTGTGATGAGCTTATATCTTTTATGTAATTTTCGAAATATTCACCACATTTTCTAAGCTCTCCGAGTACAACCTGTCTGCCTCTTTCTGTATTGTACCAGTTATCCGCGGTTATGTTTTGAGTGTTGGTTGGGACTACATATAGCTTAGTATCAGGAAATAAATGAGAGTAGGTCATAAGCGCCCTCCTTGCGTGAAAGGCTTGTGGACAGATGATGGCTGATTTTATACGAAACTTCATCTCACGTAATAATTCCTTAGAATATATCGCATTTTCATAAGTGTTGGTAGCCTTTTCTTCCTTATTACATCTTCATCAGGTACACCGTTTTTATAAGAACCGAGGTTAAAAACTCTGCCTCTGTTCTGTAAACACCCTTATATCTCTCATCAGTTACCCTTTCATTCATAAATCTGCCAAACTGATAAAAAATACATCCCTGAAGGCATAATCTTACCTGCCACACCCTCCTTATACAGCCTTGCCGCAGTTTCAGCAAGAACCCAGTTAGATGAACCCGGAATGAAGATTATATCAGCTTTCTCGGTTCATCCTTTATGAAGATAAATTTTTGTAATATCCTCAATATTGTTTCTCATTTTATATTTACTCCAATCAACTCATTATATTTAAGATACAAGTGTCAAAAAGTATAAAATTCGATTGGGGCTTGCTAGCAAGAGAATTTATTATCTATTGACACCAACATCATATTAATTAAAAATTCAAGTTCTAAAAAGTATGTTCATTCCGATTTTACTAACTCATAGCAAAACAGTTTCCTTTCTCACCTACACCATTTTAATTCAAATTGCTCATAAAGGTCAATATCCTGTCACTATACTATTTTACTTTTTAATACTGTATAAAAGATATTATCCGCAGATATTCTACAAAAGTATTTCTATTAATTATTCACTTATTACATTATCTTATTATATTGAATAATTTTTGCAAAAATACTATAAGTTTTTTTCAAAATTTTTTTATTGATATTTTTTTAACAAACTGTTATAATAATCACATAACTTATATTAAATAAATACAATTTGAAAGGAGATTTATGATGAAGGGTTACGCAATGTTGAAAATCGGAGAGTCAGGCTGGATTGAGAAAGAGAGACCTAAGTGTGGTCCTCTTGATGCCATCTGTAAACCACTTGCACTCGCAATCTGTACTTCTGATGTGCACACACTTTGGGAGGGCGCTATCGGAGAAAGACACAATATGATCTTAGGACATGAAGGCTGTGCTGAGGTTGTCGAGGTAGGTGAATTGGTTAAAGACTTTAAGCCTGGAGACAGAGTTCTCGTACCTGCTATTACACCTGACTGGAACTCACTTGAGGCTCAGGCAGGCTTCTCAATGCACTCAGGCGGTATGCTTGCAGGTTGGAAGTTCTCTAAACTTTAAGGATGGTGTATTCTCAGAGTTTTTCCATGTAAATGATGCAGATGGAAACCTTGCTCACCTTCCTAGCAATATAAATACCGTTGATGCTTGTATGCTCTCAGATATGGTACCTACAGGCTTCCATGGCGCTGAGCTTGCAGATGTTCAGTATGGTGATACTGTTCTTGTTATCGGTATCGGTCCTGTAGGCCTTATGTCTGTTGCAGGAGCAAACCTTCGTGGTGCTTCAAGAATCATTGCTGTTGGTACAAGACAGGTATGTGTTGATGCAAGCAAAGGGCTGTGGTGCTACAGACTTTATCAGCTATAAGAATGGCGCCATTGACGAGCAGGTACTAAAAATGACTGATGGCAAGGGCGTAGATAAGGTAATCATCGCAGGTGGAGGCGTTGAGACCTTCTCTCCTGCTGTTAAGTGCTTAAAGCCGGGTGGAAAAGATTGGTAACGTTAACTATCTCGGATCAGGCGAGAATATCGACATTCCTCGTGTTGAGTGGGGAGTAGGTATGGGACATAAGCTTATAAACGGAGGTCTTATGCCCGGCGGCAGACTTCGTATGAGAAGCTTTCTTCACTTGTTTTCCGCAGGAAAGCTTGACCTTTCTCCTCTTTCAACTCACGTGTTTGAAGGATGGGAGCATATCGAAGAAGCTCTCTTCCTTATGAGAGATAAGCCTGCAGACCTTATTAAGCCTGTAATCAAGATTCAGGACTAAGATATATTATAGTTATTGTCTTTTTCAGTCTATTATGATGTAAGCATCAAAAGTGTAAAACTATTTATATGACGTGCTTACGGCATATTAGCAAATCAAATTTTATAGATACCTGTATGGAGTTGTTCTCTGTACAGGTATCAAAGATTTGAGGAGATATATGAAAATACTTATAGTATCAGGCTTTTTAGGTGCAGGTAAAACCACCTTTATCAAAGAACTTGCAAGCGCACCAAAAAAGAGATAGCTATTTTTGAGAATGAGTACGGAACCTCCGGTGTAGATGGCGATATTCTAAAAGAGTCTACAAATGTAAATATTTGGGAGCTGACTGAGGGCTGTATCTGTTGTTCTGTAAAGGGCGACTTTGCTGCTTCCGTACTTACTATAGCAAACACTGTTAACCCGGATTATCTTGTTATAGAACCTACAGGAGTTGCTCTGCTTAGCAATCTCATAGCCAATCTTTCCCAGATAGAATACGAGCATATCAGGCTTATGGCTCCTATATCAATCGTAGATGCCTTAAGTATTGAACGCTATAAGGACGAATTCCCTGAAATATATAAGAATCAGATAGAATATGCTGATACCGTTATATTTTCAAAAACCGAGAATTTATCCACTGAAGAGAAAGATAAGCTAAAGCTTGAAGTAAGCGCAATAAACCCAAATTGTAAGATAATTACCGAGCACTACACTACCTTGCCCGACTCTTTCTGGGATAATCTTCTTATTAAGTATCTTGATGGAGCTATAGAAATTCCTGTTAAAGAAGACCCCGAAGAAATGCCAGACAGCTTTTCTCTTAATGATATTTCTATAAGATCAATCGAAAGATTTATTATCTTTCTTGAAAAATCTAATAAGAGGTAAATACGGCAATGTATTTGGGGCTAAGGAAGCTTTCGCAATTAAGGGCCTTAACCTTAGGTTTGACCTTGCAGACTCTCGTTATCAGATAGAGATTGGTACTGATGAAATATCTAATAAAGTGGTATTTATCGGCAATGAGATTAAAAAAAGCAAAAATAAAGAGGTCTTCTTTGAAAGCTCAAAAATACATTAAAAATAAGGCAAGAAAAACCGTTATTTCTGATTGGGATACTATATACTTGTAATCCCAAAATACATAACTCTCAAAGATTAATCTATTCATAAACAGCCGGTCAGAATATGTAAATATCCTGACCGGTTTTTCTTTAATTCAATTCAAATTGTTCATGTAAATACTATTATTCTTCTTTAGAACTTGCATGATTTTCTTCAACTACCTTAGCCTGAACATCTGCAGGTGCTGCCTCATAGTGGCTGAATTCATAAGAATACTCCCCTATTCCTCCTGTCATAGATCTAAGGTCTGTAGAATATCCCAAAAGGCTCGCCTGTGGAATATCGTCAAGTATCTCAGTTCTTCCATCATAAAGAGTATTCATTCCGCTTACTCTTCCTCTTCTCTTATTGAGATCACCCATTACATCTCCAGTGAATTCGTCAGGAACAACCACTCTAAGAGTCACAATAGGCTCTAAAAGTATAGGCATAGCCTGCATAAATCCGTCCTTAAATGCCTGCATTGCAGCTGTCTTAAACGCCATTTCAGAAGAATCAACAGGATGATAAGAACCATCTGTAAGTGTAGCCTTAAGTCCAACTACAGGATAGCCTGCAAGAGGTCCCTTTGCCACACACTCAGCTATACCCTTTTCAATGGCAGGGAAGAAGTTCTTCGGAATAGCTCCACCAAATACGGTTTCTTCAAAAATATACTGCTTTTCAAGGTCATCTGAAGGCTCAAAGGTAATATGTACATCACCATACTGACCGTGTCCACCAGTCTGCTTCTTGTACTTATTCTGAACTGAAACCTTCTTCTTAATGGTCTCCTTATATGGAATACGTGGCTTAAGAAGCTCAATATCCACCTTATACCTGTGTAGCAAGTTTGCTAACTACTACCTCCAGCTGCTGATCTCCTATACCGTAGATGAGTGACTGGCGGTTTGCACTGTCATTTACAAGCTTAATGGTTGGATCTTCATCTACTATCTTCGATAATGCACTTGCTATCTTATCGTCATCACCTTTATTCTTGGTTACATATCTCATATATGTATATGGAACAGAGAATGAAGGCTTGTCATATACCACAGGTACAGCCTTGGTAGCTATGCTGTCACCGGTAGCTATATCAAGCTTTGCCTATTGCACCGATATCTCCAGCGTGAAGCTCTTTTACCTCTATCTGTTCTTTACCCCTAAGCACATAAAGCCTTGATATCTTCTCCTCAACATCCTTTGCTACATTGTAGATAGTTGAATCTGCCTTAAGTACACCAGAACATATCTTAATAAGTGAGAACTTGCCGATGAACGGATCAGCTATTGTCTTAAATACCTTAGCAGTCATCTCTTTATTCTCGTCATAATCAGCATGGAAGCTGTTGCCGGTCTTCTGATTGATACCTGTAATAATGGTCTTATTTGGTGAAGGGAAGTAATTAACTATCTGGTCGATAAGGTTTCTTACTCCCTTAGCCTCAAGACCTGAACCCATAAGTACAGGCACAAGACTAGTATCTCCAACGCTCTTTCTAAGTGCCGTAGACATCTCAGCCTGAGTAAATTCTTCACCATTGAAGTATTTATCCATCATGTCATCGCCTGTCTCAGCAACTGCCTCTAAGAGAGCATCTCTATAAGTCTGTAAATATTCCATAGAATAGTCAGGGATATCAGATTCTATATAAGTGCCGTCGTTATTAAATCTACGTCCGGCCATTTTTACCACATTTACAAAACCAACAAACTTTTCATTTTCACGAATAGGTAACTGGAAAGGAGCAACCTTGTTCCATATAGTTCCTGTAATGCTTCCACTACCTTCCTGTAGCTGGCATTATCATCATCCATATCAGTTACAAAAAACATTCTTGGTAGTTTATATTTTTCACAAAGATTCCAAGCTTTTTCAGTACCCACCTGAACTCCTGCTTTTGCAGAAATTACAATAATGGCAAGCATCAGCAGCACTTGCTGCCTGCTCAGCTTCACCAACAAAAATCAAAATATCCCTGGAGTATCTAAAATGTTAATCTTCGTTTCATCACTTACAATCAGGAATAATAGAAGTCTGTATAGAAAAATTCTCTCTTCTGTTCCTCTTTGTCATAATCACTGATTGTAGAGCCGTCTTCAATTTTCCCCTGTCTTGTAATTACACCCGTTACATACGCCATGGCCTCTGCAAGTGTAGTCTTGCTGCATTTGCCATCTATCCAGTAGAAACTACGTTTCTAATTCTTTCATACTTAAAAATGTCCATAATCTTCTCCAATCTGCCACAAACTTATGTAGCCTGAAACTTGGATTTAGTACATATATATATTTTACAATTATTATGGATATTTTTTTCAAGTATTATGTTGAAATTTTACTAATGTTATGCCAACTTTTTATTATTTATTTGGATAAAGAGCATTAAAACAGCTATCTTTTTGCTGATTTGAGCAAAAATATATACAATTAAAACAAAATAAAGGGAACGGGAAAAACCCTGAACCCTTTCATAATTAATTATGCTATCTCTAGCTTCTTGCTGTTTCTGTAATAACAATATACCTTGTCTGAGAGTACATCTTCATCAGAAACCACTGTATTGTTGATATTCTGAACCATATCCTGCAAGGTGGACACTTCTTTATCTTTTGTGGCCTTGATAATAATAGTCTCATCTTATGGAACTAGGGCAGTATATAAAGATCAGATTCTAAGTCAGAAGAAATCCTATCTAATATTTTGTCATACAAGATAACTCCCGCACCACAGCTCTTTCTCTTGTTACAAACTATGTACATTTCCTCGATATCCTCTTCCCTGTCTTTAGCAGGAATGAAGCTTGACATAGGAACCACATCAGGAGCCAATAGCTTTGGTGTATTCTTTTTAGCTATCTCCCAAAGTTCAGCACTACTAAGGCCAAACTGGTCTGCTATCTCATTGGTGATGTGAACCACCCCAAAGTCTTTTCCAAGATCCGTGGCAACAAAGGCAAATATAACCGCCAAATCCATTACCTTGATATAAGGTCTGCCGACTTAGCCGTCCCTTATTCATCTCAAAATTGACCAGCTCAAAGATTATCCTGTCTTTTATTATGCCAATATCTGTATAGTCTCTTTCATCGAACTTAGGAGTAGTAAAATCCATAAAGATATCATAGAGTTCATCCTGTATCGAGCTTAATTCATAAGACTGATTCTCACAGAATTCTCTATAGAAGTCTTCCAGGTATACAATCCTGGATACCTTTTTATTGTCCTTAGCATCTTTGCAGAATAATGAAAGGCCATAGCGGCATACATCGTTATTCTTAGTAACCTTTTTCAATACAACCTCATAAGAAGAACCAAGCCTTCTCTGTAGTCCTTCCTTTACTACCTCGACAAATTCATTATAATTCAAGTTTCCCCACTTTCCCCCAACTTGTCGAATCAAATAAACAACTCACATTATAAATTAAATTTATGTCTTTGACAACGGCAAAATAACCAAAAATAACGACTATATATTCGTCATTTTGCACAATCATCTGATTTCGTTAACAGTCAAAAGAGGACCATATAAATCTCCTTCACATATTCTCCACCACATTCAACTGCAACAGCGTCTGTGGCTTCATCATTTACTCCTGAAAACGATATAGTCTTTCCAAGCTTTTTAGCCACTTCTGTAACTATCTTCAAAGTATCTTTACAACCTCTTCCTCTTCATCCTCTTGTAATAGTCTGTTTAAGGCTATTGAAATCTGAGATACCGGCAAGACTTTTTAGAATCTCCATAGACATTCCTCCTGTTCCGTATCTTCCGACTCTAAAACTAAATCCCTTAGCAATAAACTCTTCCAGGACAAAACTAAACTCCGGTATATCTGCTATTAGTATACTTTCATCTATTTCGATTATCAGCCTCCTTTGCATCAATTCCGCTCTCGTTTACTATACTGTAGAGCTTGTTTCTAAACTCATAGTTGAGCACCAGCCTTTTCGGATAAAAGGCAGAATTACTTTTTTATCATGTAAAAGGCCTTCATTTCCTCACAGACTTTTTTAAATGTATTTTCTCCCAGCGCAAATATCTGTCCTGTTTTTTCCTCAAAGCCTATGAATTTTCTTGCATGCCATATACCCTGTTCCCCTCTGTCCCAAAGGAGCCTCATACGCACAGTATCATATGTTTTGTTTTTATATCATACACAGGGGCGTACTTAATAATAAGGTTATCGTTTTTAATAGCATTTGTAAGGTTTGACTGGAGTTCTAAATTTTCAATCTCTTTTGTTGTCATCTCCTCAACATAATAGCAATAGTTGTCCTTACCTAATCGCTTTGCTTCTGTAAGTGCTGTTGAGGCATTTTTAATGAGTACGTCTGCTTTTGTCCCATCTCTAGGAACTACAGCAGAGCCTATACTTGTTGTAATCACCAACTGACCAAATGAGGTTATAAAAGGAAACCTAAATGATGCTTCTATTCTCTTTAATTTTTCATCAAAGTCTGCCAAGTCAAGGATATTTCTGGCTAAGTACCATAGAATTCATCACCACTCATCTTTGCCAGATAGTCATTTTCATCCAGATTCTGTCTAAGTCTATGACTTACATCCAGTATAAGCTCATCACAATTGGCATGTCCCCACATATCATCAATCTGTTTAAAATTGTCAAGGTCAATGTACATTATACCGGCATATTCTTCTTTCCTAAGAGTCTCAAGCGTATGATTAAGCACCTCAATAAAGGCCACACCATTAGGAAGACCTGTATAAGAATCCTCATAGGCAAGCTTTCTTATCTTATCCTCCCCTGTCTTTATCTCCCTGTATTTTACATTAAGCTCTTCCTGCGTGGTATTTATCTCACTATATACATTATCAAGATCACTTAATGTATCTTTTAGTTTTCTTTCTGCTTCCTTCTTTTTCTCTAAGAATTTTATTTCTTGAAAAAGCAGCAGAACAGCTACATATGACAACAAACCAATTACAATATATAACAGATTAGTCAACCTTCTTCCTCCCACCATGCATTCCTAAGTATCTATTCTAAAAAAAGTATGTGCAAACGCTTTCAAATGGCCTTAATTTCATATCATTTAGGTTAATATCTTTATAATTATTAATTAGTATTCTACCATTTCCTATATCATTATAGTCAAAAGTTTCTTGTATTTTCGGAAAAAGTTACAAGCAACTAGGATTGTATTATTATTTAAATCTCCTTAAATACACAAAGAGATCCTCATCATCAGGAAGGAGTAATTCATAATCGCCATAAACTATAATTTTCATGTTTCTTTTCTTAAAGAAATAAGCTTTTTATAATAATTAAATACTGAATCCTCTCTTGTCAGCTGTTCCTTAGCATTTATCTTTTTGTAATTAGGGTTAACATTTATCCAAGGTTTTCCCTGTAGTAAATCCCGCATTTTCGCTGTCATCCCACTGCATTGGAGTTCTTGCATTGTCTCTGCTCTGATGACAGAGCTTAGGAAAAAGTTCCTTAGGGCTGATTATTCCATTTTCAGTAAGCTCATGATAAGCATTGATTGATTCAAGGTCTCTAAAGTCATCTACTGACTTAAATACCGTATTAGTCATCCCAAGCTCTTCGCCCTGATACACATAAGGAGTTCCCTGCATCATATGCAGACAGGTGGCTATGCATTTTGCAGAAAGCTCTCTATATTCATCTTTTTCACTGCCTAGTCTTGATACAATCCTAGGCTGGTCATGATTACAGAAATAAAGACTGTTCCACGCTACCCATTAAGCCCCTTCTGCCATTTAGTAAGGTTCTCTTTAAGAGGAACTAATGGAATCCTCTTTGTAGACCACTTCATAGTCTCGCCATTATCAAGCGCTGTGTGTTCAAACTGAAACACCATACTAAGCTCAGTTCCGGCAGAGTTTGCATACTTTTTAGCCTCCTCAACAGTTACGCCTGCACACTCACCTACAGTCATGAGGTCATACTTTAGACAATACCTTTCTTGTTCATTTCCTGCAAATACTCATGCACTCTTGGTCCATTAACGCAGGACTCAAAGCTTCCATATAGACCTCCATTAGTTGGGCCATCAGGGAAGCTTTGATCCTTTGATATAAGGCTGATAACGTCCATTCTAAAGCCATCTATGCCCTTTTTGCACCAGCGGTTCATCATAGCATAGACTTCTTCTCTAACCTTTTCATTTTCCCAGTTAAGGTCAGGCTGTTTCTTTGAAAATAGATGTAAATAATACTGTCCTGTAGTCTCATCATACTGCCAAGCAGAGCCTGAAAAGCAGGAACCCCAGTTATTTGGCTCCTTGCCATCTTTACCATCCTTCCATATATAGAAGTCACGCTTCGGATTGTCCTTTGAACTGCGGCTTTCTATAAACCACTTATGCTCGTCAGAGGTATGGTTAACTACTAGGTCCATCACTATTTTAATACCCAGGCTATGCGCCTTAGCAAGCATTGCATCAAAGTCAGCCATAGTGCCAAACTCTGTCATTATGTTTTCATAATCGCTAATATCGTAGCCATTATCATCGTTAGGAGACTGATATACAGGAGAGAGCCATATTACATTTATTCCAAGCTCTTTTAGATATGGGAGTTTCTCAGTTATTCCCTTTAAGTCACCGATACCATCACCATTGCTGTCACAAAAGCTTCGTGGATATATCTGATAAACAACACTTTCTTTCCACCAGGTTTTATTCATTTTATCTTAGTCTCCTTTATCTATAGTAACCATTATAGGTTCAACAATAATACCATTCTCATCATAGTGTTAGAATTGTTTCCTACATTTTTGTCTTATTTATAGAGTAATGATAAATGCAGAAAAGTCAATTAAAACTTGCATAAAGGCTCTCTTATATTATCCAAGCATTTATCCGAAGTTCTTCCTGTCAAATATTAGCTTTAGACTTATTATTAAAAATTAAAAAGAATTTCCTTACACAAAAAAAGCCACCTCCCTAAGAAGTGGCTTATATTGTTTAATCAATATTAATCTTCAACTTTAACGATTTCTTTCTTGTTGTAAGAACCGCAAGCCTTGCAAACTCTGTGAGGAACCATAAGCTCTCCGCAGTTACTGCACTTAACAAGTGCCGGAGCACTCATCTTCCAGTTTGCTCTACGAGCATCTCTATGACCCATAGAGCTCTTATTCTTTGGACAGATTGACATCTTGAACACCTCCCTTATCAATACTTTATACATTGTATTCAAAAAGGATTTATCACTGAGATAACAATCCTCGAATAAACAATAAATTTCATACCTGACCATTGTACAGATATTTAAATGATTTGTCAAGTATTATTTTACAAGTGCAAGTGTGTCTTTTGCAATAGCAAGTTCCTCGTTTGTAGGAATTACATATACCTTAACCTTGCTGTCAGGAGTAGAAATAAAGCATGTTCTTACCTCTTTCCTTATTGGCAGCATCATCAATCTTGATTCCAAGGTACTCAAGGTTTTTCACAGATATCTTTTTCTGGTAGTAGAGCTATTCTCGCCTACTCCAGCGGTAAATGCTATGGCATCTACACCGTTCATTGCAGCGGCGTAAGCACCGATATACTTAATTACTCTATACTTAAAAGCATCGTTAGCAAGCTTTGCTCTTTCATTACCCTCAGCCGCAGCCTTGTCAAGGTCTCTAAAGTCACTGGATACTCCTGAAAGGCCAAGCACACCTGACTTTTTGTTGAGAAGATTAAGAATCTCATCCACAGTCTTGTTCTCGTGATTTGCAATAAACTGGATAACCGCAGGGTCTATATCACCTGATCTTGTTCCCATAATAAAGACCTTCAAGCGGTGTAAGTCCCATGGAAGTATCACACATTTTCCATCAATAGAAGCTGAAATTGAAGAACCGTTTCCAGGTGGCAAACTATAACCTTTCTGTGTCCCTCAGGAAGCTCGCCAAATCTGATAGTCTCAGCAGATACATACTTGTGGCTTGTTCCGTGGAAGCCATAACGACGGATAGAATATTTCTCATAGTACTCATAAGGAATTGCATACATATGAGCCTTAGCAGGCATAACCATACCAAAACCTGTATCAAATACTGCTACATTAGGAGTACCCGGCATAGCCTCTTCACAAGCTTCTATACCCATAAGGTTCGCAGGGTTGTGAAGTGGTCCAAGGTCGAAGCAGTCTCTTATTACCTTCTTAACATCATCAGTTACAATAACAGGATCACTATAGACAGTACCTGCGTGAAGTACTCTGTGACCAATTGCAGATATCTCTGAGACATCAGAAATCACACCATGGTCTTTGTCTGTGAGTGCATCCATAACAAGCTTTACAGCTACAGTATGGTTAGGCATTTCGTGCTCAAGAACGAAATCATCTTTTCCTACAGCCTTGTGTGTAAGAAGGGAGCCATTGATACCTATTCTCTCACAGAGTCCCTTTGAAATAACTTCCTCTGTTTCCATATCAATAAACTGATATTTAGAGAAGAGCTTCCACAATTGATAACTAAAAATTTTTCATAAACATACCCCTTTTTTGTTTTTGTTTATATAAATTAGGTTTATGAAGTATAGACCCAATTCATTTTTGATAATCTAAATCAAAGATTACAGCTTACTCTAAAGGAAACTTAAATCTGTGCCTGAACTGCTGTAATTGCAACCACTCCAACTATATCGCTTGCTGAACAGCCTCTTGAAAGATCATTGACAGGACCTGCAATTCCCTGTGTAAGAGGTCCATAAGCCTCAGCCTTTGCAAGGCGCTGTACAAGTTTGTATCCTATATTACCTGCATCAAGGTTAGGGAAAATGAGTGTATTAGCATGACCTGCAACCTTGCTTCCAGGAGCCTTAAATTCACCGACAGAGGCAACAAGGGCCGCATCAAGCTGAAGCTCTCCGTCAAGAGCAAGCTCAGGGTTCTCTTCCTTAGCTATCTTAGTCGCTTCCTGTACCTTGGTTACATCATCATCTTAGCTGAACCCATAGTTGAGTATGGAGCATCGCTACTCTTGGCTCCGCTTCTACAAGGGTTCTGAATGACTCTGCTGAAGACTTGGCTATGGCTGCAAGCTCTTCTGCATTTGGGTTCTGATTGAGACCACAGTCAGAGAAGACAAAGGTTCCTTCTCACCCATATCGCAGTTAGGTACTTCAATTATGAAAAATGAAGATACAAGCTTGGTTCCAGGGCTTTGTCTTAAGTATCTGAAGACTAGGCCTAAGTGTGTCTGCGGTTGAATGGCAGGCACCTGAAACAAGTCCGTCAGCATCCTTCATCTTAATCATCATAACTCCGAAATAAGTATTGCTGGTTGTAAGAATCTTTCTAGCCTCTTCCTCTGTCATACCCTTTGCTTTTTCTAAGTTCAACGAGAAGCTACATAATCGTCTAATCTATCACTTTTTTTCCGGATCAATAATTTTAGCACCTGTTACATTGAATCCACCTTTTTTTAGCATCTGCTAGAAATTTTCTCTTCTTTTCCAAGAAGAACCAGGTCTGCAATGCCTTCCTTAAGTACAGCGTCAGCAGCCTCTAATGTTCTCATATCCTCGCTCTCAGGAAGTACAATAACCTTCTTTGATGATTTTGCTTTTGCTTTAATTTTGTCAATAAAAGACATGACTTTATGCTCCTTTCAAAATACGTAAAATATAATAGTAATAATTTCACTAGAAAAAAATCTTTATAGTAAATTTCTATGAATAAAAATATTTTTTCACCACATTCTATTATAAAACCCTTTATGAAAAACATACAAGGATAGTTGAGAAAAAATATAAATATATTAGAATGATTGTAAAAAGATACAAATAATTAGGAGAGTTATGATAAATAATCGTAAAGTAGCTGCTATAATCGCAGAATATAACCCTATTCCACAACTGCAATGCTTATCATATTGAAGAGACGAAAAGAATAACCGGGGGCTGACTATATTATTATTCTTATGAGCGGTAACTTTGTTCAAAGAGGTGAGTCTGCTATAATCGACAAATATTTAAGAGCAAAGTCTGCTCTATCGTCAGGTGCTGATGCTGTATTTGAGCTTCCTGTAACCGTATCAACAGGCAGTGCGGAAACCTTTGCAGACGGTTCAGTTGCTCTTGCCCATAAGCTTGGAATAGTTGATTTTCTCTCCTTTGGTGCAGAGAATGATAATATAGATGAGCTAATTAGCTGTAGTAAATTTCTTGTTGAGGGAGAACATAATGATGATATTATAAAAGCTTTATGTCAAACGGTCTAACCTATCCTGAGGCAAGAGAAAGTATATCTTAGACATATAGGGGCGCGTAAAAAGGAGGCTGATTTACTTAAGACGTCAAATAACATCCTGCCATATCTTATCTAAACAAGCTTTTTTTAGGCTTAATTCAGATATTTTACCTGTTGCAGTTAAAAGAGCGGAGGCCTTACACGATGCAGAAATATCACCTGATGATACCTCCTCTATTGCATCAGCCAAAGCCATAAGGCAGGATTTACAGATTAACTCGGGTAGGATAAGCCACCAATATATCCCTGACTCCACAAGGGACCTGCTTAACCCTAACGGTAGTTATATTAAAAAAATAATGATTTTTCCGATATTTTATTTTTATAAGCTTTGGGAAAATAATTTATACGAAATGATAAGAATACTGCAATAGGAATTTTTAATGAGTTACAACGATGTCACTGAAGACTTAGCAGGAAGAATATACAACTTATTTCGCAAAGGTCACTAGCCTACGATGATTTTTGCGGCAGTCTTTGGTCAAAAACTATACTTATGCCAGAATAGACAGGGGTTTTGTATCACATCATTGGTGAAATCACAAAGAGCTGATTGAATCAAACAAAGCCTTTGACTTTTGCCCCTATATAGGGCCTCTAGCTATAAAGAGAGAATCCTCTGTCGTCTTAAATGAAGTAGGTAGAGCTGTAAAAAAACAATGATAAAGGTTGAACTGATTAGCAGAATAGGTGATGCAAATAAGCTACAAAATAAAGCAGCCATAGAAACCTTCAATGTGACAAGGTTTATGACTGCCCTATATAATCAAATCACCTATAAAAACTATGGAATAAAGACCTACGATGAAGCTTCTGAGAGTTTTATTTATTTTTCTTCTTAAATGAGAATCTGTCGCTAAGGTCTACGAGCTCTTCTTCATCATCTTCTTCCTCGAACTCATCGTCTTCATCATACTCGTCACGGGCTCTGTCATCATCGTCAGAGTCCTCTTCTTCAAAAATCACCTGACTCGACATTTACTGTAAACCTCACCTCTTCGTTTTTCACTATTACCATCAGTCCTGTCTTCATCAGAGCTATAACCATTTACTTCTCGCTGCTTCAAGAATCTGAGCATTTAACTCATCTCTGTTATTCTTAACTATTTCTAAGTTACTCTTTACAGTGTCAATTACACTGTTTGAACTATCTATAGTCATCTTAAGATTATGAGATACCATCTTTTTCGACAGCTGCCAACATTTCTTCAGCATAAGAAAGCGCACCTATTTTAATCTGAGCTGCCATCTCTTCTGCTTCTTTAATGATAGCGTCTGCGTCATCATCATGCCTGTCTAAGTATTCTTTTCTGCCTCCTTGTCAGCTTCAACGACAACAGAATCCTCTTTTACAAGCTCCTAGTTGGTTTCTCGCATCTTCTTCTATCTGTGCTGCTTTGTTGGACGCAGACCTTTAATATTTCATTTTTAGCCTTTGTGATTTTATAAGCTTTCTTTCAAGTTCATTTTGGTAAAGTCTGTCTTAAATTGTCAATATAATTAAAAAGTTCATCCTTTGAAATCTTAATCTTATCCCTTGATAATGGGTCCTGCATTGTGACTGTCAACAAAATCTGACATCTCGTCAATCATTTTAACTATTTTATTGTCTGCCATAACTTACTCTCCAAATTATTTTTCTTAAAAACAAATGTCTGTTGTTTTTATATATTTTATCTTTAACTATCTTGAGTCCCAGATAATCCACAAATGAAAAATCTGTGTTCTTACTTGCCTCAACGATAATAATAACCTCATCATTAAGTATAGCCGAACCAACCAGCGCAGTCAAGATACCTTGCTCTAATCCCTGATTATACGGTGGATCTAGAAAAACAATGTCAAATCGCTTCTTTTCAAGCTCCAGTGTTCTTATTCCAGATAGAACTTCGAGTTTAAGAATCATAGACTTGTCGGCAAACTTTGTCTTATCTACATTTGCCTTGATGCACTTTGACTGCCCTCGTCTGATTTCTCCACAAAGGCTCAGAAACTCTGCACCACGGCTTTAAAAGCCTCTATGCCTATCTGTCCGCTTCCTGCATATAAATCAAGAAAATTTGACCCCTCAGTATAGTCCTGAAGCATATTAAACAAGGTTTCCTTTATTTGGTCAGAAGTTGGTCTTGTTTCAAGACCTCTAGGCGTAACAAAGGGCACGCTCTGGCAATTCCCTGCAATAACTCTCATATTCCCTACCTTTTTCTATCTTTCTAGCTCAAAATCCTCTGCCTTTTATGACTGACAAATCTTCAACAGACGGCTCAGACAGATGAGACAATCTATTTGCCTGTCCTACAAGCATTTTCTCAAAGATATTTCGTATGCCTCTTGCATTACCAAAGATCCTTTTATCCTGTTCGTCCATTGAAGCAAGATATGTCCTTAGTTTTTTCATTGCATCCTCTTCAAGCCTCATCTCCATTTTTTCAGCCATAGAATACATGATTGCAAGCAGCTCATCCTCATTATAGTCCTTAAACTCAATGAACTTATTAAATCTGGATATCAGTCCTGTATTCGCTTTGAGAAAAGCTTCCATTTCTTTGGTATAACCGGCAACTATAACAACAAGGTCATCTCTATGATCCTCCATAAGCTTTACGAGGGTATCAATAGCTTCAGAACCAAAGTCATTTGCAGCACCCGGAGATGAAAGAGAATAAGCCTCATCTATAAATAATACACCGCCTAAGGCCTTAGTTACTACTTCATTAACCTTAAGTGCAGTCTGTCCAACATAGCCTGCAACCAGGCCTGAACGGTCAACCTCCACAAGACCTCCCTTTGAAAGTACACCGAGTTCCTTGTATATGCCTGCTATAAGTCTTGCTACTGTTGTCTTTCCTGTACCCGGACTCCTGTAAATACCTATATGGTAAGACATATCAGGGGAAGGAAGCCCTTTTTTCTTCCTAAGCTGTCTGATATTGATTAGATTTATTAATGAATGAACCTCTTTTTTCACATCTTCTAATCCAACCAATTCTTCAAGCTCAGATACAAGCTCGTCAAGACGCTTCTTTTTATCTTCTTCCCTTAAACGGAATAGGCTCAACTACAACTACATTTGGAAGTTCATCATCCGCAATAGGTTCTTCATTTGCTACTGCTTCTTTTTAGTATTGGCACTATCTCATCAGTCTCTTTATTCTTATCATCCTCACTATCTTTTTATTTCATTCTTTACAGAATCATTATACTTAAAGCTCTCTCCGAGCATTGAAATATCTCCCGATGCCTTACGGAAGAGATATCTGTCATTTATCCGCTCAGCTCTGTCTGAAAAAGAAAAATAAAAGCGTGAACCGAGTTGTAATAATCAACTATAAACTGTGGCAAACTACTCATCTCTGTTTGAATTCAAATACGACATTGCGACAATGATATTTAATACCATATCCATGTACGCACTTGACATATTGAGTTCTTTTCTCTATCGCGCAGGAGCAAAGCTGCATTATAATTGGTGGAGCTTTAACTACAGCCTCAGCCTGTCTGATTATTTCCCCACAATGTCCTCTACATCAGAAATATCATATTGCTTACTGTCAGGTAGAGATACAATGAACTTTACCTCATCCTCTCCAAGCTTGCCTCCATATATCGCAATATTGATTAAAAGCGACTGTATATACAAATCAATGTCTGAAAAATAGTCTTGTGGAGAATCTTTCTGCCTGAATAAAAGTAGCCTTCACTTTCAAAGCTTATTGCAGAAACCAACAAGACTTCTATAGTTAGCCTTTGCTATATCAAAGACCTGTCCTGTGTTTGTGTACATATACTTCCCCTATCTAACCAAATCATCTAAAGAGTCATAACATCTTCCATAGCCATATCCTCTGGAGTAAATATTTCTCCTCTATCATAACATTCATTTTTGGTTTTGTCACTCATGTCATTTTTACAGTTTCTGAAGTTAGTTTTAAAATATCTGCATCACCTATGATGTCTCCTATGTTAAATGCCATATCGCCGCTCTGTCTTATGCCAAATACATCTCCCGTACTCTTAGCTTCATATCTTCTTCTGCTATCTTAAATCCATCGTTGGAGGTATTTAGTATGTTAAGCCTTTCCATAGCCTCCTTGGAGGTATTTCCGGACATAAAAATGCAATAAGACTGAGCTCCTCCTCTACCCTATTCTACCTCTTAACTGATGAAGAGAAGCAAGTCCAAAAACGGTCAGCATTTTTCAATCATCATTACAGTTGCATTTGGTACATTTACACCAACTCTACAACTGTAGTAGATACCAGTATGTCTATTCTACAGGCTGCGAATTCATCCATGATGTGATTTTTTTCTTCATTTTTCATCTTACCATGAAGATATCTAACCCTTGCCTTATTGCTAATCAAAGAAATAAGCTCATCTGTATAGCTGATTACGTCTGACAGCTCATCATTGTCTTCAGATTTCTCTATCATCGGACAGATAATATATGCCTGGTGGCCTTTCTTTACCTCATCTAAAATGAACTTATAAGCTGTCATCCTATAATCCTCATCAACTACACAGTTTTTTATAGGAAGCCTGTTGGCAGGAAGCTCATTAACGATTGAAATATCAAGATCTCCATAAAGTATTACTGCAAGGGTTCTTGGAATTGGTGTAGCACTCATGACCATAGTATGAGGCTCATTGCCCTTATCCGTGAGTCTTTCTCTTTGTTTTACACCAAAGCGGTGCTGCTCATCTGTGATTACCAAGGCTAACTTATCATAAACCACCTTTTCCTGAATGAGTGCATGGGTACCTATGATGATATCAGCTTCGTGTTTTTCTATCCTTAATAAGACTTCTTTTCTTTCTTTTCCCTTAACCGAGCCTGTAAGCAATACTACCCTTACCCCATACTTCTCTAAAGCTGTAGAAAAGCTATCGTAATGCTGCCTGGCAAGCACTTCAGTTGGCACCATTACACTTGCCTGATAGCCGTTTTTTGCCATTAATAGGCAGGAAAGCATTGCTATAACAGTCTTGCCGGAGCCCACATCTCCCTGTACAAGCCTATTCATTCTTTTGCCTGATAAGAGGTCAGCCTTAACCTCTTCCCAGACTTTCTGCTGAGCGTTTGTCAAAGAAAATGGCAGTGAAGAAATAAAGTCTACCACTGTAGAATCATCATTTACAATATAAGATGGATGGTGTTTTTCTCTCCCAAGCTTCCAATCTATCTATAGAAAGTGCAAATAGAAAGAATTCATCAAATACCAGTCTTCTTCTTGCATCTACTAAAGTGTTGTAGGATTTGGGAAAATGTATTTCCTGCAAGGCATCTTTTAGGGAAATTAGAGAATTCTCATCCCTAATGTTCTTTTGGTAAATAATCTATACTTGAAGTTACTTTCCTGCAAGAACTTCCTTTAATGACTTTCTAAGAAGATTGCTTTGTAACTCCCTTGGTAAGTGATATATGGGGTTGAAGAACTCTCGGTTTTTCTCCGATATTCCACTTCTGTAAGCACTCTCAGGCTGAACCATACTGATAAACTTACCTTTTCTTACTACCTTGCCTCTATATATCATAGCACGCCCTCAGCAAGCTTTTGACTTCATAAAAGGCATATTAAACCAGTTTAACTCAATTTTCCCACTTCCATCACTTACCTCACAGATTAAGATACTCTTCTTACCCATCTGCTTCAACATAGGAAATGATACAGGCATAGCAGATATTATAGCTGTCATTCCGCTTTTTACCATGCTTTATTGGTATTATTTTATCGTATTTATCATAATTTCTTGGGAAATACTTTAATATATCTCCTTTGGTAAATATACCTAGCTTATTAAGAAGGAGGGCGGTCTTGCACCTATTCCCTTTATGGCTGTAATGCTTTCTTCTAAAACCATACTCCTCCTTTTAAGCCGTGTACTCCCTTGCTTTTTATTGCATCTATGTTTACCTGATTTTTCACCCTTCAAGCGAGTTAAATTTCATTTCAGGTCTGATAAAGTCTAATAGCTTTACCTTGGCAAAAGTGACTCGTAAACATCCCTATCAAGCCCAAAGAGCCGTGTTTCTACCAACTGCATTATCTTTTTCCCACTGTAGAGCTTAACTCCTATGTTGGTTATGCCTCTATAGACCTTATAGTCCAGCTCCGTGTCAGACACATATACACCAAATGGGGGCAATAGTTTGCAAGCCTCAGGCTTAATATTAATAGTTGAGCATGCTCTACTGTATGTCCCAGATGATTTCCGTGAAGGATTTCACCTGAAAATGAGAACTCTCTTCCAAGAAGCTCGTTTGCCAGCCTTATCTCACCTTTTTTTATTAGACTTCGTATGCGGGTACTGAAATAACCTCTCCATACATTTTCTTTTTCTATGACTTTTAATACATAGCCATACTCTTTACTTCTTTTTCAAGAGTTCTACATCACTAAAGCCTGTCTTTACCAAATCTAAAATCCGTGCCTACAACCAGCATTTTAGCGTCCAGCTTAATCATGAATAATTGTTTTTATAAATTCATCTGCATCAGTATTAATAGTTTCCTTTAGTAAAAGGATAATCTATCATATAATCAAAAGCCTGAATCTTTCATCAAATTTATCTCTCTCAGTACCTGTCTCAATTACCTTAAATTCTTTATCAGAGAGTATACTAAGAGGATTCACATCAAATGTGAACAGTACCTTGGTGAGTACTTTTTGTCTTTAACACAATATCTATAAGCTCTTGTGCCCCTAAGTGTAAACCATCGAATTTGCCCAGCGTAACTACAGTGTTATGTAACCTAAAAGCCACTACCTTTTATATACTCCATATCTCCCACCTTAAAAACATCTTGTCTATTTTAAATGCATTTATATCCCCATTATAGCTGTAAACAGCCTTAAATTCTCCCTCATCGTTATACATCCTGAATTTTTCACCATTTTTAGGTTCCAAGGCTTCTATATCAGGTTTAACTGCAGCTGCTTTTATAATACCTCCATTTTCAAGAAGTATACACGCATATCCGCTCACATCCACTCTTTGAAGATTCTTAAATACATCCTCAATAGGTATGACTATCTCAGAAACTCTATTTTCTCTAACTAGCTTTTTCTATTTCATCAAGCTTATAACTATTCTCAAGGAGGAAGTTCCCTGTTTTCGTTCTAACCAGGCTTTTTCATTGCTGCTTTGCATCCAAGTTCATTTCCTATGTCCTTGCACAAAGTCCTTATATAAGTCCCCTAGAACAGTCAACTACTATCGTAGCTTCCCTTCTGAAACATCTATATTTTTAATTTCAATACTGTAAATTGTTATCTCGCAAGGTTTACGCTCTATTACCTTGCCTTCTCTTGCAAGCTCATAAGACGCTTTTCCACCAACTCTCTTAGCTGAATACATAGGCGGAGTCTGTAGCTGTCTGCCCTATAAAGCCTGATATTACCTTAGAGAGATTATCCTCAGTCAGTTTTTTTCCTCATACCAGTCATTAGAAAAGCTTTGTTTCTTCAATAATTTCTCCTGTAACATCCTCAGTATCCGTCGCTATACCGAACTTGATTTCGGCTATATACTGTTTTCTATGGTCTGTAAGTAACTCACATAGTTTTGTAGCCTTTTCCCTATGCACATAGGCAGCACACCTTCGGCTGCAGGATCAAGTGTTCCTGTATGTCCCGATTTTGCGCTGCCTAAGAATTCCTGTTAACTTAGATACTGCATCTCTCGAAGTAAATCCTACTTCTTTTATATACATTTATGATTCCATTTAGCATTAAATATAACCCTTTTCAAGTAACTGAAATTGCAGTTGCTTTGTGATATTATTGATTACATCATGTACTTTTCCACTGGAAATAGTACATCCTGCAGCCATTTTATGACCGCCACCGCCAAAAAATGCAGCCACCTTGCTGACATCAATATCAGGCACAGTAGCTCTATGCTTTACCTTATATGTGTGAGGTTCCTTTTCATGGATAAATATAGCTACCTTAACGCCCTCTGTAAGTCTTAGCTGGTCAATGATGCCACCCGGTCATTATTGCCAACCATATAAAAATCAAGCTCTTTTTGAGTAACATAGGACACAATTCCTACTCCATCCCACAATATAAGGCTCTCCATCAGGCATCTTCCAAGTACCTGATTCTGCTTGAAGGTTCTTGAATAGAAATTATGGTCAATAATATGCCCAAAGTCTATGCCTTTAGCCATAAGCTCACCCGCAATTTCCATTGTACGCTTTAGATGTACAGTTGTGATGAAATACACCTGTATCATGAATTATCCCCGTATACAGGCAGGCTGCCACATCCTTACTAATAAGCTCCACATCCATCATCTCAAAAACCAATTCGCAGGTCGAGCTAAGTGATGGGAAAATAAAGTTCTCATCAGCTACTCCCTTGCTTGTTATATGATGATCTATACAGATAGTCTTCTTTTGCTGTCTCAAATAACTTAGACGCAACACCAATCCTCTCAGTATCCCCTAAGTCCATCATAAAGAACACATCGTATACCTTGTTCTCTGCCTTATTTTTAATAACGTCAGAACTGGGAAGTTCCTTAAACTCACGTCCAATAGGTTCAAGGTATACATCAATTGTCTTACCTGTATGTTTAAGATAATTATACATTGCAAGCGTTGAGCCGATGCAGTCTCCATCAGGATTGACATGACCTGCAATTGCAATTGTCTCTGCATCCTTTACAAGCTCTAAAATATGTATCAGATCATAATTTCCTACAAACATCGTGCTTCCCCTCTAAGGTATATCTATACCTCTTCATCATCAGAGTCATCAACATTATCTTCGTTCTTAGGTTTTACCTGATCAATAAGTGCAGACATATGCATGCCATACTCAATTGAAGTATCTAACTGAAATCTAAGCTCAGGAGTATTCCTAGTTAATACTCTTTGCAAGTTGGCTTCTTAGGTATGGCATCGCACTTTTCAGTCCTTCCAAGGTATCCTTTTGCTTCTTCTCGTCTCCAAGTACGCTTACAAATACCTTGGCTGTCTTAAGGTCAGGAGCCACTTCCACATCAGTAACTGAGGTGAGTGAGCTACCCTTGGATCCTTAACACCCATACGGATAAGTTCACCCAAAAGCTCTCTGAACCTCGGAATTTATTCTGACATTCTTAATACTGTTTTTACGCATTTTAACTCCTTGGTACTTCTACCATCTGATAAAAGTTCAACCTTATCTTCCTCTTTTAACATCATTGAATTTCTCAAATACAAGACCACATTCATAGCCTGCATTTACTTCTTTTGACATCATCCTTAAATCTCTTAAGAGAAGCAAGATTTCCGTCAAATATAAGGTCCTTATCTCTTGTAATCCTTGCTTTACAGCCTCTTATAATCTTGCCGTCAAGTACAAATGAACCTGCTATATTACCGATACTGAAGCCTTAAATACCTGTCTGATTTCAGCATGTCCTATAACCTTTTCTTCATAAATAGGCTCAAGCATACCCTTTCATCGCAGACTCAACGTCAGAAATAATATTGTAAATAACCTTGTAGAACCTTACGTCTACCTTTCTCTGTCTGCTGTATCCTTAGCAACAGTATCCATTCTTACGTTAAATCCAATTACAATTGCATTTGATGCACTTGCAAGAGAAATATCCGATTCATTAATAGCACCTACAGCACCATGGATAATTCTGATTGCCACTTCATCATTGTTGAGCTTAATAAGACTCTGTCTGATTGCCTCAACAGAACCCTGTACGTCAGCCTTAATAATAACATTAAGCTCCTTAACAGTACCAGCCTTAATCTGGTCAAAGAGACCGTCAAGAGAAAGCTTCTTCCTACTCTCGTCAATGAGTCTTGCCTTGTCCTGTGCAATAAATGTCTCAGAAGCAGCCCTGGCTTCCTTGTCGTCCTTAAAGCTAAGCATAGTATCGCCTGAGTTAGGAACTCCGTTAAGTCCCAAAATCTCAACAGGGATAGATGGACCAGCCTCAGTTACATTGTTTCCCTTATCATCGAGCATAGCTCTAACCTTACCAAAGGATGAACCTATAGATATGGAATCACCTACGTGTAAGGTACCCTTTTGCACAAGAACAGTAGCAACAGGGCCTCTACCCTTATCAAGGCTTGCCTCGATAACTATACCTCTTGCACTTCTATTAGGATTAGCCTTATACTCAGCAACATCTGCAGTTAAGAGCACCATTTCAAGAAGCTGTTCAATACCTTCTTTGGAATGTGCTGAAACAGGTACGAATATGGTAGAGCCACCCCAATCCTCAGGAATGAGTTCATACTCAGTAAGCTCCTGCTTTACCTTATCTACATTTGCACTTGGCTTATCTATTTTGTTGATTGCAACTATTATTTCAATACCGGCAGCTCTAGCGTGATTAATTGCCTCCACTGTCTGTGGCATCACACCGTCATCTGCAGCTACAACAAGTATAGCTATATCTGTAGACTTTGCACCACGCATACGCATAGCTGTAAATGCCTCATGTCCCGGTGTATCAAGGAAGGTAATCTTTCTACCGTTGATATTCACCACTGAAGCACCAATGCTCTGTGTAATACCGCCTGCCTCGCGGCTGGTTACATTTGTAGAACGGATTGCATCAAGAAGCGAAGTCTTACCATGGTCAACGTGTCCCATCACGCATACAACAGGAGGGCGCTTAATCATAAGTGACTCATCTTCTTCATCTTCCTTAAGAAGCTCAGCTACAAGGTCAACAGGCTCCTCAAGTTCACAAATGATGTTATATTCTAAAGCTATTTCTTCAGCTTCTTCAAAGGTGATGTCCTGAGTTACGGTATACATCTTGCCCTGTAAGAAGAGTTTTTTAATGATAGCCGAAGGCTGAACCTTCATCTTATCTGCAAGTTCCTTAATGGTTAAGGTATCAGGAATAATGATATTCTTGATTGTATCTTCCTCAGCAGGCTTAGCTACAACTTCAGGCTTAATAAATGCACCCTTTCTGTTAGGGTCTTTCTTCTTTCTGTGTGCTACGTTGTCGTCATCATCAATGCTTGAGAGGGCTTTATTCTTATCGAAGCGCTTGCCAAGGTTCTTCTCTGCACGCTCTCTCTCCTTAGCCTTCTCACGCTCTCTCTCACGCTCTCTGTCACGATTGCCTGTCTTTGTTACAATGCGCTCTTCTCCGCCTGCACTGCTCTGACCTCTACCCTGTCCACCTCTTGCCTGTGGACTCTTGCACCGGCATTACCTCCTGTCACGTGAACCACCTGCAGGAGTTCTTTTATCATTTGAAGAATTTCCGTCTTTATTAAATGGCTTATCACCCTCTACCAGACTGTGGTCTGTCAGAATTTCTATTTCTCTAAAGCCTTCACCATTTCTGTTCTGACCATCACCCTGTCTCTGACGGTTATCTCTATTTCCGTCCTTTGAAGCGTCTCTTGAGCCCTGAGGCTTATCACCTCTTTTTCTGTCGCCAAACTTCTGAGACTTGTTTCCTGAAGACTGTGCACCACCCTTTGGAGATAGTGCAGCTGCCTGGCTTGCTTTCTTTCTGGCAAATTCAATAGCTGCCTCTTCAGGTGTAAGACTACGAGTTTCAGGAGTCTTAGCGCTCTCTGCCTCTTTAGTTTCAGAATCCCTAGGCTCTTTAGTTTCTTTTTTATGTTCCTTTGCCTTTTGTCTCCTTGGACTTTGTTTCTTTACTTTTTAGTTTCTTTTTCTACGGCTACAGTCTCAACTGAAGAGGCACTGGTAGTCTCAGCTTCTTTTGCAGGAGCTTCCTTTGCTTTCTTTGTCTTAGGAGCCGCTTCTTCTTTGCTGGCAGCCTTCTTAGCTTCAGATTCAACAGAAGCTTTCTTAGCCTTTCTTTCAGCAGCCTCACGAACTTCAGGAGACCTTCCGTCAAAAGTCTGCTCTATCTGCTTCTCTACAGGAGCTGTCTTTACTTTCTTTGGCTTAGGCTCTGCCTTTGTTTTAGGCTTCTCCTTCTTAATAGTTTCAGGAGCAAACTCCATACGTGCAGCTTTCTCTTCTTCATCACTAAGAACGCTGTTCATGTTCTTGACATTGTCATAACTATTTGCTTTTAAGGAAATCAACAATTTCCTTACTCTTCTTATTTATTTCAGCAGACAACTCACTTACTTTCATTTTAGACATTTTATCGCCTTTCCCATTTAATAGCTAATTCAATATGTTTAAGATAGCTTTTGCAAATCCTTCATCAAGTACAGCCATTGAGGCCTTCAGTGCAGAGCCCGTAGCATTGCCAAGTTCAGCCTTGGTCTTGTAAAATCTAAGCTCTACCTTGTGGTGATTACATCTATCAGTGAACTTTTTCTTAGTATTGCCTGACGCATCTTCAGCAACTATTACAAGAACTGCCTTCTTTGAATATATAGCATTTTCAGTAAGGAATTCACCGACCGCCAGCTTTCCTGCCTTTCTGGCAAGTCCTAAAGTAAGATAATACCTATCCATATTCACCTTCCTATAATGACTGTAATTCTTCTATAAGTCTGTCATATACATCGACTGATACTTGTGACTTGAAGGAACGATCCAGCCCTTTGGATTTTTTCAGAGTCTCAAAGCACTTTGAATCCTTGCATATATAAGCACCTCTGCCATTTTTCCTGCCTGTAGGATCTAACTCTATCTCTCCTCTTTTGTCCTCACTATCCTAATCAGTTCCTTTTTATCTTTAACGCTTTTGCATGCTATACAAGTTCTCTGTGGATTATTCATCCTCTACCTCTTTATTCGGATAATATCTGTGATTCACTCTTTTATATCAATCTTATATCCGGTAAGCCTTGCAGCGAGCCTTGCGTTTTGTCCTTCTTTTCCTATTGCAAGTGAGAGTTGTGAGTCTGCCACAACAACCTTAGCTGTCTTTTCCTCAGGATTTGCTTCTACGGATATTGCTCTTGCAGGAGAGTGCATTCATAATAAATACTCTTGGATCCTCACTCCATACAACTATATCTATCTTTTTCACCTCTTAGCTCATCAACCACAGCCTCAACTCTGGAACGATTTACACCTACACAGGCTCCTACCGCATCTACTTCAGGGTTGTTGGAGTAAACCGCTATTTTAGTTCTTGAGCCCGGTTCTCTTTGAAATACTTTTTATCTCAACTGTTCCATCCTTAATCTCTGTAACCTCTGATTCAAAAAGCCTCTTAACCAAATCAGGATGTGTCCTTGATACCGTTATCCTAGGGTCCTTTGGAAGTATCCTAACCTCTACAACATAGAGCTTAATTCTCCTGTTGACCTAAATCTCTCTGTCTTAACCTGTTCAGCCTCAGAAAGAAGTGCATCTACCTTTCCAAGATTTATACTAATATTATTACCTGTATATCTCTGTACTATACCTGTAACTATATCATGTTCTTTGGCAAAATACTGATTATAGAGTACTTTTCGTTCCTCTTCCCTTATTTTTTGCACTACAACCTGTTTTGCCTTTTGTGCTGCAATTCTTCCAAAGTTTTTAGGAGTTATTACTACATTTACTATCTGCCCTCAATAGCATTAGGGAATGTAGCCTTTGCCTCATCAAGACTAATCTGGGAGATAGGATCCTCGACAGTCTGGACAACCGTTTTCTCTGCAAGAACTGATACTTTTCCCGTTATCTCTGTCAATAGTAACCTTTACATTATCGTTCTTACCAAATTCATCCTTGCAGGCAACAAGAAGTGAATTCTCAACAGCTTCAAGTATTACTTCCTTGCTTATGTCATTTGTTTTTTCAAGCTGGTCTAGAGCTGCTATCAGTTCCATACCGCTATCCGGCTGCTCTTTTTTTCTCATTTTGTAATTACCTCCGTTTAACTTTATCAGAAATCAATTGCTAGCCTTATTAAGGCTATGTTTTTTCTTTCGAATGTTGCTTTTGTGTTATCTTCAAAACCCAGCGTTACAGTATCAGCATCATAAGCCTCTAAGGTTCCTGAAAACTCCTTCTGCCCTTCCAGGGCTTTGTATAGCTTTACCTCTACTTCTTCCCCAATACTCCTCTCAAAATCCTTATCCTTCTTAAGAGGTCTTCCAAGTCCCGGAGAACTGATTTCAAGTATGTAGGATTCCTCAATGAAGTCTTCCTTATCTAAAAGGTCAGAAAATTCACGGCTTACCTTTTCACAGTCATTTACCGAAAAATCCCCCTCTTTTGTCAACATAGGCTCTAAGAAACCAGTTGGATCCTTCTCTTACAAACTCGACATCAACCAACTCATAATTGTTCTTGGTTATTATCGGTAAAATAAGCGCTTCAGCCTTTTTTTCATAGCTTTCTCTTTTACTCATAATTCTCCTTTATTGCATAAAAAAAGCGAACCTCTAACGGTTCACTTCCTAAAAAAATAATAGCCTGTAGGGGAATCGAACCCCTGTTTCTGCCGTGAGAGGGCAGCGTCTTAACCCCTTGACCAACAGGCCATACAAATATGTGTTGCTTGACAACGAAGACAAGTATACATTATTGAAAAATAATATGTCAATAGGTTTTAAAATATTTTTTTCAGTCCCCCATCTCTGCTCTCTAGGTCCTTTTTCAAGTCCTTCAAGATAAGGCACTGTCGTCTTCCCTGTCACATCTAAGTAATATCCTTCAAAAAAACTCTTCTCTCTTGATACTCTTTCTCCCTCCATTTACAGCCCTGTCCCAGTATTTCTTAATTTCCTTAAATGGTGCGTAGTAGTACTCATCAGTATCAGAAAAATAAATAACCATAAAGGCTACCCCATTCTGTTGCCTCAAAGTCCTCCATGAATTTTTACCTGGTGCCTCATGTATATTTTGAAGCGGGAAAGGTAGTCTTATTACATTCTTTTCGCATCAAAAGCAGACAGGAATTCCCTGTACGACCCCAATATAGTCCACAGTACTCTTGCTATCAAAAGTAAGCAAGGGTAATCTGTCCCTTTATCATTAATGTTTACAGGTGTAATTGAGTTGGAACCTTTCTGAACTAGAGCAAGTCCCTGTTCTCTGTATTTATCATTGGTCATATTTATTAGAGTCTCAAGCAAAGAGCCTCTAAGACCTCTTGAATTCCAAGATGGCATATTTTCTCCTTTTCACTTTAATCTAAAACTATATTCATTTATTAATTACTTTGAAATAATCTCGTATAATTACTGAAAAACCATCTCGCACTCAAGTTTTCAATACCTTTTTACTAATAATAAATTCAAAAGCTATAGTGTCTACCACTTTACAAATTTAGTGTGCTAAATCATTTTAATGATCAATAAGTATAGAGTTTATAATAATATTTACTTACAAATGGCTAATCATTACCTAGAGTACAGTCCTATAAAATTAAAACCCAGCTTATCAGCAACCCGCTTCAGTCTCTCAGGCAAATCAACCTTAAAAGCTCTTTTCCACTTAAATAAGCAAAAATCACCGTCTATTTCAGGAAATTTTATATTTCATAAGAATGTAAAAACTGGCTATTAAGCCCCATTCTTCTATAGGTTGTATTCTCTGATTTAAGTCCGTATTTGCCATCTCCTATCACCGGATAACCAAGGAAATGATAGATGCGCTCTAATCTGATGGCTTTTACCTGTAATAAGCTTTCACCCTTAACAGGCTGTGACCCGAGGCTGACCTTTAGAACTTCATAGGCTGTCTTTATATAATCCGCACCTTGCACCTTGTCTTTATATATTCTAACAGTATTGTGGCTGTCATTTTTAAGAAGATAGGCTTCGGCTGTAATATTTTCTTTCATCTCTCCCTTAACAATGGTGAGATAGTACTTTTCTATCTTTCTTGTTTTAATTATATCAGAAAGAAACCTAAGTCCCTGAAAGGGTCTTTCCGGCAAGAATTATTCCACTTGTATTTCTATCAAGCCTGTTTGCTACAGCAGGCTTAACTGTAATCAGGTCATTTGCACTTAGACTTCCTGATTTGATTAGATAGCTTATAAGCCACTCATTCATGGAGACATCTCCAAGCTTTTGCTATCTGAGAAAGCACATTTACAGGCTTATTAAGTATAATAATATCTCTGTCTTCATAAATGACCTTTGGCTCGTCATATTCCCACTTCAGATTCTTTAAGCTGTCATATAAAGTATTGTCTGCCCTGAACCTCAATCTCGTCCTCTGGAGTTGCCTCATATTCCCTGTCAGCTGTCTTGAGATGAAATAACTTTTTCCTCCAAACTTAGCCACAGTTTCATCCGATAGGAAACAGCTGACTTCATCATCTTCCTTTAAGAATTCGCTTCCTAGCTTTCCTGCCGTTAAGCACTATGTTCTTCTTCCTTAGCATCTTATATATGAAGCTTGCTGGAGCCTCTTTAAGAACTTCATAAGATACTTATCCAGTCTCCCACCTGCTTCTATATGCTTTTATTTTTAAGTAATATCATTATTAGTTACCTTTTTATCACACTATAAAAGTATTTCATACTCTCAGTAAAACATCTAATCTCATCCATATCTGTTTCCGATGCCTTTTTCTCAGGAAATGCTTTTACAAACTTCTCCATATCATCAAAAACAACCAAGTTATCGCCTCTGCCTTGATTTTTAATGTGTTTATCTATATAAGCCTTAGCTGTATCTACCCTTTTCTTGTAATCGTATTCATTACGAGCTGTAGCTACCATCTTTTCCTTTTATAAGCTATAACCCTACCCTTAAACACCGCTATAAGGTCAAGATGCATTACATGTTCAGAAGACGTAAATACGGGCGAGTACAACAAAATTCCCTTTCCTTGAATACTTTCTTCTGCTTTAAGCAAATCTCTATCTTTCATTTCTTTATATGGCATAAGAATGAAAAATGTAGCAAGGCTCCTCCCTACAGGAAGTACAAACAATAAGGCTAGTACAGAGAATATATTTTTTGCCTGCATTTTATTGAGAAATAGTCCAACTATAAAAATAATAACTGCAGCCAACACGTTTAAGGCTACATTCAAAAGCAGTTTACGCTTTCTAAAGGTAAGATACCCTTTTTCAAACTTATTATATTTCTTCATAAATCATTGCTCCAATTGCATAGTGATATACCCTACTCACAAAGCTCATCTATTTCATCCTCAGTCAGTTCCCTTACTTCTCCAAGTTCCAGATTCTCATCAAGCACAAGGCTTCCCATACTTAGCCTCTTAAGATAAACAACCTCATTGTCAACGGCCTCAAACATACGCTTTATCTGATGAAACTTGCCTCAGATATAGTAACTCTTACAGTGAATTTTCCTTCATTTTCACAAATCTCAAGCTTTGCAGGCTTACTGATAAAATCTCCCAAATCCAAACCCTCATCAAAAGCAGTTATATCAGAGTTCTTTATAGGATATTTAAGCTCAGCAAAATATACCTTATCTATGTGGTTTTTAGGCGATAACAACTTGTGATTAAGCTCTCCGTCATTAGTGATAAGCAACAATCCTTCCGTATCCTTATCAAGTCTTCCTACAGGCGAGAGTTCGTCAAACCTCGGGACAATCTATACCATTTTCCTTAAAACACATCCATATACAGTCTTGGTTTTACCCTTTTCTGTAGAGGTGATTACTCCCTGTGGCTTATTCATCATATAGTAATAATATTCTACATAGCCTACTTTTCCTACCATCCAGGGCAAACTTCATCATTATCTGTGTCTACCTTTGTATCAGGACTTTTTAACAATGACTGTGTTAACTGTTATTCTACCTTTCCTATATACTCCTTCACCTTGCTTCTGGTTTCAGAAGTCATATCAGAGAGGTATTTATCAAGTCTTATAGTTTTTGACATTAATCACTCCATTCATCATCATTCTTAAAAATTATCCATATATTTTTATTCCATCTTTTCAATATTTCTTCCAGCAACTCTACATTATCCTTTAATCCTGCAACTTCTATCACATCCACCTTTTTTTCTGCAACGAATTTCTTAACTCCTCCACCAAGCCAAAAAAATTTTAAACCTTTAATTTCTGTAGAAATCAATAAATCTACATCACTATCATCTTTTTGCCTTGCCTTTTAGCATAGGAACCAAAAAGATAACAAAAATTAATTTTATATTTATCAAATATTTCTGAACACTTACGACTTATGTATTCAAGGTCTACAATTCCATGTTCCTCATCAATAGGGTTAATTTGGGATAATTTCTCATAAATATAATTATATTTCAAATTTCCCTTTTTATCTAAGTCATTTTCATATGATTTATATGAACGCAGGGAAAATCCCTACAAGACCAGCTGCTTGTTGCTGAGTCAATTCCTTGTCTAATCTTATACTCTTCAAATCTTTCATAAATTTGCACCTCATTAAATATTATAGTGCAAATATTACACCTTGTCAATTGTATAAGTGCATTTTTGCACTTCAATATAGCAAAGATGCATTTTTGCACCTTATAAATTGATAATAGTGCAAAATTATCACATCATCCTCCAGCCCGCAAAAGTACTTTATTTTTTTACCGTAGTGCCTGAAAGCTTACCAAAAGCCAAGAGGAAAAGCCATTTTATCCCAATCAGAATAAATTCCCTTTTTCTGCCTTATCAAGTCCGTTCTTTACGAGTTCTTCTTTGGTAACCTCTATGGTTTCACACTTTTAGGTATTTAATTACTCTATCATCATCTACGTCCAAATCAAAGAAAAATACTTAGATTCAGCCTTAGTTCTGGACATAGCAAAAGGCTCACTTGGCTCAAACCTGCCTTTTTTTCTATCCCCTACATAAAGCCCATTCCTAAGGATTCTAAGTCCGGATACATCAGGCAGGCCTTCAGGGAATGAGGTAGAGCTTATCTCCATGAAGCTCAAGCCTTGTAAGTTCATCATCCTTAGTCCCCAACTCTTTAGGAAGGCTTCTTCCTCCTTCGTGAGTTTAATATTCTTGACATGAGTGTCAAAATACTGTGGGAAACTACTCATTTTCTTATGAAGGAGGCAGAGAAAATGCCCCTCTCCTTCCATCCTATGTGGCCAGATGCGGACAGCCCCCTTAATCTCTTCTCTCTCAGAGCCTATCCATTCAGGATGTCCGGTATCAAAACCCTCATAACCTTCGTTTATTGATACAACTTCAAGTTCAGGAAACATAGTTAAAATATAGTCAATTGTACCCTCATTTTCATCGGGTGAAAAGGTACAGGTGGAGTATAGTAGATATCCATCCTCAGCCAGCATATTTACTGCATTAGGTAAGATGTCCTTTTGTAAATCATTGTAATAACCAGTGCCATACTGTTCCCAGTTCTTTATAATAGCAGGCTCTTTTCTAAACATGCCCTCACCTGAACAAGGTGCATCTACAAGGATTTTATTAAAGTAACCCTTAAACACATTACTCAGATTCTTCGGTGTTTCACTGGTAATCAGTGCATTCTTAATACCAAATACCCCTAGAGTTTTTTTAAGCAGAGCCTTTGCCCTTGTTGCAGAGATATCATTGGAAACAAGCACGCCCTGTCCATCTAACTTTGCTGCAAGTTCAGTGCTTTTCCCACCAGGAGCCGCACATAGGTCTAAAACCCTGTCACCCGGCTTTACCTGAAGTACATTGGCGGGGGTCTGAGCAGATGGCTCCTGTATGTAATAAAGCCCTGCATAATAATAAGGATGCCTGGTTGCAGCAAATATATTAGCGTCAAAATAATAGCCATTGTCAATCCATGGAATCTTGTCCATCTTAACCACAGAAAGTCTCTCCCATTCATCAGGAGAGACCTTAATTCTGTTTAGTCTTAGTCCCTGTAAAGGACTTTTATTATAGCTTTCAAGGAAATTATCATAATCCTCACCAAGCAGGTTTTTAATTTTGCTTAAAAAGCTTTCAGGTAAACTAATCATCTATACTACAAATTCCTTTCAGGCAGGCTTTGGCTTCTATAACCCTCAGATATACTGTCCAATTCTTTGCAAAACTTACTGAGCGTATTTAGGTCATCTTTTGCATAAATATCATAAAACTCTTTTTGAATCTTGGCTACCTCTCTGTCATTGGCAACCTTATAGAGATTTTGAATGTTATTTCAGTATCTGAGATACAATCCCAGCCTTGATTCTAAATGAATTCTGAGCATCCACAATCTCATTTCTTATTGCAGACATTTCAGTGTCAAGCTGAACTATGGCTGCTGCTGCATTTTTAAGTCTCATCGATACAGTTTCAGGCATATTTCCTTTGTACTTATACTGAAGCGAATGCTCTATAATAGCCCAAAAATTCATAGCAAGGGTTCTAACCTGTATCTCAACCTTGACTGTCTTTTTCCCTGTCAGAGTTTCTACATCATAGGTAGCAATTAAATGATAGCTTCTGTAACCACTACTTTTCTGATTGCTTATATAATCTTTTTTTCCTCATATGTTGTAAATCTGAACGGCTTTTTATCATTTTTGATAACATTGGCGATATCATCCTCAAACTGACAGATAATTCTAATGCCTGCAATATCCTCAATCCTATTTTCTACGTCATAGAGTGGAATTCCTTTTTTTGTGCTTTTTCAATGATGCTGGAAATTCGTTTTACTCTTCCTATTACCTGTTCAATGGGAGAATACATGCCCCATTGCCCTGTATTCCTCTATTATGTGATTTAATTTTACTACAAGTTCATCCACCGCAAGTCTGTAAGGTGCTAAAAATTCACTCCACATCTTTGTTTCCATAGATAACCCAACCTTTAGTTTACTCAATACTGAGAATTTTGTATATCATTTTCAGGATTAATTCTTAAAAACTATGTATAGGAGCAGGGATTCTGCCACCTCTATTGATAAATTTTTCACATGAAAAATCCATTTACAGGCATAATAGGGGCATAGCCTAAAAAGTCCCTCCAAATTCAGCCTGTTCACCAACATCCTTGCCAACTACAGGTATAAGCCTTACTGCTGTGGTTTTTTGATTTATCATACCTATAGCCATCTCATCGGCAATAATACCTGAAATGGTCGCAGATGAAGTATTGCCCGGAATCGCTATCATATCAAGTCCTACTGAGCATACACAGGTCATCGCCTCGAGCTTTTCGATGGTCAGTGCCCCATCAAGCACAGCATTTATCATCCCCTGATCTTCGCTCACAGGAATAAAGGCTCCGCTAAGGCCTCCTACATAGGAAGAAGCCATAACTCCGCCCTTCTTAACCTGGTCATTAAGAAGCGCAAGTGCAGCAGTAGTACCGGGAGCTCCTGCGTGTTCAAGTCCCATTTCACGGAAAATATCTGCAATAGAGTCGCCTATAGCAGGCGTAGGTGCAAGAGACAGGTCTACTATTCCAAAAGGAATGCCTAGCCTTTTCTCAGCCTCAAGCGCTACAAGCTGTCCTATTCTCGTTATCTTAAAAGCTGTCCTCTTAATCTTCTCACAAAGAGTGCCAAAATCATCCCCTTCAGAGTGTTTAAGTACAGCTCTCACCACACCGGGACCGCTTACTCCGACATTGATAATCTTATCTGCTTCTGTAACTCCGTGAAAAGCTCCAGCCATAAATGGATTATCATCAGGTGCATTGCAGAATACAACGAGCTTTGCGCATCCAATCGAGTCTCTTTCTTTAGTAAGCTCAGCTGCCTCTTTGATAATCTCTCCCATCAGCTTAACTGCATCCATATTGATGCCTGTGCGTGTTGAGCCTAGGTTTATGGAGCTGCATATATGCTCAGTTTCCTTAAGCGCTCTTGGTATTGACCTGATTAAAAGCTTGTCCGCAGGAGTACTGCCTTTGCACACGAGCGCAGAATAGCCACCGATAAAGTTAACCCCAGTTGCCTCTGCTGCCCTGTCAAGAGTCTTAGCTATCGAAACAAAATCATCTTCTGTTTTGCAGGCAGAGTGACCAACTATTGCAATAGGCGTAACTGATATTCTCTTGTTCACAATAGGAATACCGAATTCCTTGCCTATCTCATCACCTGTTTTTACCAATCCTTTGCGGTCTCGGTAATCTTCTTATAGATATTTTCATTAAGTTTTTCCAAATCATCTGTAATACAGTCTAAGAGGCTAATTCCAAGTGTTATGGTACGTACATCCAGATGCTCGTTCCATATCATTTCATTTGTCTCAAATACCTCTCCAATAGTAATCATTACTTCCTCCTAATCAACCTATGGTTAAATGTGATGTTTGTGCTCTTAACACTACTAGATACGATGCATGTTGGCAAAGATCTCTTCGCGCTGAATATTTGCCTTAAGTCCGCATTCCTCACCAAGCTTCATAAAGCCGTCCGATACAGATGCAAAATCATCATCAAATCCGGTTACATCAACTATTATCATAAGGTTGAAAAATCCACCTACAAGAGTCTGTGAGACGTCAAGTATATTGATTTGTTTTTCCGCAAGGAAATTGCATATTTCAGCCAGCTTTCCCACACTGTCCTTTCCTACTGCTGTAATTACCGCTCTTTTCATAACTTCTCCTTCTTGGGAACTCCCCATATATAATATTAAATTTGTGTAGGTGTCAACATCAAAGACACCCACTTGTACCCTATGCACTCTTATTACCTGCAATTTCTTCTGCCTTAATTATAACTCTCTCAGACAAAGTATTACGGTTTGCTACTATCACCTTGGTATAAGCCTCAAAATCCTTATGCTCCATCAAAAGCTCACACCTTACTGTCTCAAGCGCCAGTTCCGGCATATTATTCTCATCACTGAGGGTGGCTTAGGAAAATATGCTTTACCTCCTCATTCCAAAGCCCGGTTATAAGCTTAGCTGAATTCTCATTTGAGATATGCCCCTTGTCCCCAAGTATCCTTCTTTTAAGCCTGAAAGGATACCTCCCTGCTTCAAGCATTCTCTCATCGTGATTTGCTTCAATCACCATTGCATTAGAGCCTATTAGTCCCTCTTTAATTTCATCGGTTATCATACCAAAGTCCGTACATACAGAGAGCTTAGTATCGTACTTTTCAAAGGTAAATCCCAATGGTTCTGCTGCATCGTGAGGGATATTAAAACTATTCACCATAAAATCATTAAAGCAGAAGGGTCTGTCTGGCTCAACCTTATACATAAACTTCTTGTAACTACTGTCAAAACCCTTACATCTCGTTATTTCTGAAAGGGTTCCAAGGCTGGCAAATACGGGTATCTTATACCTCTTCATAAGCATCATAAGCCCACTTATGTGGTCTGTATGCTCGTGAGTAACAAAAATTCCTTTTATTTGCTCAGGTAAAACCGATAGTTCACTTGCACTCTCAATTATCCTCTTGCAGCTTATACCACAGTCTACAAGAATATTGTTTCCTTCTGAGTCTCCAATAAGGCTTGAATTCCCACTGCTTCCACTGGCAAGGGTAGTCAACCAGACTGAAGGACTATTATCCATATTACTCACTCCACGCCATCCTAATCTGATCTCCGTCCTTAATAGGCGAGGTAAAGTCCATATCACCCACACCGTTTACTTCAAGTATCAGCCTTCCTCTATATTCAGTCATATCAAAGGTATAGAAGTCCAGTACGTCCACAAGCAGATAATGCAGCTTGCCTTCCAGTGTTACCACCGTGCCATTTACTGTAACCGTGATATTCTTTGCTGATGGATTAATCTTCTTTTTCAATCCATTCATCACATCCTCTTCAGTCACGGCAGCGCTCTTATAGCTTCCTCCGATATTATTTTCTTCTGTACCGCTTAAGCTGCCTTCCTTTTTAGAATAGTCTGCTATCGGAACAGATATAGCATCTTCTCCACTGCCAAAGGTAATACTGTCTGCTGTTTTCGTATAAGAAGGTGTATTTTCTGTAGCATTAAAACTAATCTCTTCGCTATATTCATCATCATCAGGCAGCTCTTCAAAGCTGTTAAAATCAGTCTCCTTGCTGATAACCGCCTCAGTATATGAAGCATTATCAGTTATTGTAAAATTGTCATATATCTTTGTATTCTCATCTGCCGGCATATTGTTGACAAGGATTCCTTCGTGATAAGGTAAGTCAAGCATTTCCATAACCTGAAGCAGAGTGTAGTAGTTCCTTAGAATCACATTATCTCCATCATCTACTGCATAGAAGCCTGAAACCAGCTTACCGTTTACCTCTGCAAGCTTAGGACAGCTAAGCTCCTTACCATTAAACATAATGTGGAAGGTATTGTCCATCTCTCTTATCTTGCTTACCAAAAGCTTTGCAGGCTCTCCTGTTGTAGATGGCTTTGACCGTAATCATATCATTCTTTTGGATATAGGCTTACTTTATGCTTACAAGTTCTCCGTTTAACCTAATCTCCGCAGGCTCACCGACCTCTCCCCTTTTCAACCCTTCTTGCACCATCTAGGGTGTAAGTGATAGATTTCCGCGTTTTAGGGGAAGATATCATCATTTGAGAAGCCATCTTTACTTAAGACATCATAAACTGTCAGCTTAGAGTTATCATAAAGCTTGATTCTCTTACCATTAAGAGTCACATAGATAAAGTTGTTTTTAGCCTGATAGTAGCTGTAGCAGATACCGATAGGCGTAACCAAAGAGGATCTTTCTCTACATTCTCGTCAGCAAATTCAACCTCTCCAAGGACCTCCTTGCCCCTTAGTGCCACTCTTTCCTCAGGGAGCCCTAAGATTTCAGAAATATGTGAGGTAAAGCCCTTAACCTTGCCTCCTCCTCCAACCACAAATACAGCACTTACAGTCTTGCCACCGTTTAATTCCTTGATTTTATCAACTATTTCTTCTGTAATTGATTCTATAGTAGGAGATATTGTTTTCAGTATATCAGCTGAGTTCATGGTTTGTGTAATGTCCATTACATCCTTAAATTCAACCTTGTCATTATGTAAATCTCTCTTTATTTTATCGGCTGTGTTAAAGTCCACCAGACAGAGCCTTGCTATAATCTCAGTGATTTCATCGCCGGCATGAGGAATCATGCCATATGCAATAACACAGCCGTCATTGGTTATGCAGATATCAGAGGTACCTGCTCCCACATCAACAAGCGCAATGTTAAGAAGCCTGAATTTTTCAGGGATAGCGATATCAATCGCAGCGATAGGCTCGAGTGTAAGGTTGGCTACATTGAGTCCGGCATTTTCAACAGCAGCATACAAGTCATCCACGACATCCTGTGGAAGGAAGGTAGCTATTAACTCAGCATCTATTTTGGTCCCCTTATGCTCTTCAAGGTTGACCATCTGCTGACCGTTTATATAATAACGCATTACAGAGTAGCCTACACAGTAAAAATCGCTTTCAGCATCCTCAGACTCTCTGATTGCCTTGTAGGCTTCCTCCACCCCCTTCATCTCAAGAGCGTGAATTTCATCATCATGTATTACAGTATCTTCTGTAAATTCAATGTGGGGATGAACATTTACTGTTTTAAGTACACGTCCCGCAGCGGCAATGGAAACTTCAGTTAATTCTCTGCCAAGCTTAGCCTCAAGCTTAGCCTTCATCTTTCTTATAGATTCTGCCACCTTAGGTATATCGTGAATCTGTCCATCCTGCATAGCCCTTGTTTCGTGTTCTGCCTGCTCTATGGCAAATACCTTAAAAAGTATGTTCGTCTATCCTCGCTCCAACAGTTCCAACCAAGCTTCTTGTACCTATATCAAGGCCAAATACCAGCTTCTCAGGTAAATCCTGCATAGTACCCTCCTCTAACAGCACTCTAATATTTTTTTAATTTGAGCTAAAGTTTCTTCCTCAGTACCTGAATTATCAATAACCTCATCCGCAAATCTTCTGTATTCTTCATCAGAATTTTTGGTTGTCAATTATCTTGGCAGTCTTAACTCTATCCAGTCCACGGTTGTAATAAAGCCTTTTAAGCCTAACATCCTTATCTGCATAGACATACCAAACTTTTGTCACACTTTCTATTATACCCTACTTTTTATCAAAAGTGCAGTCTCTAAAAGCAATATATTTATAATAATAAAAATCTTCTATTCTTTTATCTACCTCGGCTTCAACCGCAGGATGTATGATATTATTAAGTTTAGTAAGCAATACTTCATTTCCAAAAACCTTGTCACCAAGTATTTTTCTGTCAACCGACTTATCTTCTGAGAGAACTTCTTTTCCAAATACATCCACTATTTCATTATAGGCTTTAGTCCCTATTTCCATTACCTCATGTCCTACTGTATCGGTGTCGATGACGGCAGCACCAAACTTAGCCTGCAACAACTTAGTAACCAAAGATTTGCCTGAGCCTATACCACCTGTAATTCCAATAACCAATTATATCCCCCTCCAATCGATTAATGTGCATCATACCAGTCGTAGCCAAACTTTACTTCAACAGATAGCTTCACCCTAAGGTTAGCTGCCTTCATCATCTCTTCCTTAAGAATGGCTGCTACTGCAAGTCTATCCTCTTCCTTAGCCTCAATAAGGAGTTCATCATGAATCTGCAAAAGGAGTTTTGAATCCGGATATTCTTTCTTAAGCCTCTTATTCACATTATTCATAGCTATTTTTAATAATGTCAGCGGCAGTTCCTGTACGGGCGAATTCATAGCTATCCTTTCCCCGAACTGTCTCTTCATAAAGTTATTCTGCTAAGCTCAGGTATAGGGACGGATTCTTCCAAAGTAAGTCTTAACATAACCATCTTCTATGCCTTTTTCTACCAGCGAATCAAGATATGTCTTCACCTTCGGATAAGCCTTAAAGTAATCATTTATATACTTTTCAGCATCTTTTTCTTGATATGCCTAGATTCTCACCCAGTCCAAATGAGCTGATTCCGTATATTATGCCAAAATTAACTGCTTTAGCATTTCTTCTCTGTGCATCAGTAACCTCATCAAGAGGAACCTTAAATACATGAGAAGCAGTTATCCTATGTATATCCTCTTCACTTTGATAAGCCTTTATCAGCTCCTCATCACCTGAGAGGTGTGCCATTATCCTAAGCTCTATCTGTGAATAATCAGCATCTACAAAGACATATCCCTCCTTAGGTATGAAGGCCTTTCTTATCTTTTTGCCAAGCTCCATCCTTATTGGGATGTTTTGAAGATTCGGCTCAGTGCTTGATAGCCTTCCGGTTGCAGTTACAAGCTGATTGAACTTACAGTGAATCCTTCCGTCCTCCATAATATAGGCTTCAAGCCCATCAGTATAGGTAGACTTAAGCTTTGCAACCTGCCTGTAATTAGCACCTTCTCAACTATCGGATCTTCAAGCCTTATCCTCTCAAGAACATCGGCAGAGGTGGAATAACCTGTCTTTGTTTTCTTGCCGTAAGGAAGTCTAAGTTTTTCAAAAAGTATCACTCCCAGCTGCTTTGGAGAATTAATATTAAATTCCTCCCCTGCAATCTTATAGATTTCCTCTTCGTAGTTTTTAATCAAAACCTCAAGTTCTTTTGAATACTTATGAAGCTCTTCTCTATTTATCCCTATTCCTCTTTCTTCCATCTCATAAAGAGTAGACACTAAAGGCATTTCAATATCCTTATACAAATCTCCCATTCCTAACGACTCTATCTTTGCAAACAGCTTTGGAGCGGATAAAAATGCAGCCCTTGCCACAAGCTTAGTATCTTCACCTGAAAGAATATCAGGATAATCGTTAAGCACAGCCTCTACATTATGTTCTGTGGCCAGAGGATTTAACAGGTAATGAGCTACAGAAAGGTCATAAAGGTTAGGATAATAGTCATTCATTAAAAATGATAGTTTTTCCTTCAGTGAAAATGTCACAAAACAGGTATCTTTACATCTGTTAAATAACTTTGTCCAGATTTTCCTTTTAGAAAATCGAGGTTAATAAACATTTCTTTTTAATAAAATGCTTCCTTAGTACCCACTTGTTAAAGTAAGGCCTTCATCACTTATATCAAAGCCCACATATTTATCACTGCTTTTAATGCCCTCAAAGCATTTAAGAGCCTCATCCATATCATTGATTTCAGAAGTTTCAAACTTAATCTTAGGCTCTGCTTCCTTTTTATCAACCTTAATAGAATCAGCCTTTTGACGAAGCTTTTCTATCAGCAGTATGCCATTATCAGATATTAGCTTCTCTGATATCGCTTCCTTTAAGCTGTAAGGAAGATCTATCTACATCTATATTTTTTTGTTCTCAGAAGTCTTTGTCATCATTTTTTTAAATCACTAATATCAACAGAGTTAAACTCAAGCGCTTTAATTACCTTTGAACCATTCTCAAAAGTCTATATTAGTGCTTAAATCAGATAATTCAACACCTGTAATATCGATATCCGTCTTGATGGTAGCAAGCTCTTCGGACAGCCTTGCAGACTTTTCCCCTACAAGCTCGGTATCAGAGGTCTTAAGAAGATATGAAAGCGGAGACCTGTTGATACCAAATTCCTCCTTCCAAAGCTTCTTAATCTCATCAAGTTCTTTCTTATCTTTACCATCAATGACCTTGTAAAGCCCATCTACAGTATGATATTTACCTATTAGAAGTCTGGCAGTAGCTTCACCTACACCGGGAACTCCCTTTATATTGTCAGACGGATCTCCCATAATTCCTTTTAAGGAGTTAACATTTTCAGGCTCTATACCAAATTCCTTTTTGATTAACTCCCTGTCATATACAAAGCATCTATCCGGTGCATTTACTGTGGATTTATCTATACCATATTTTTATATAATTCATCAGTCTTTTTCAGCAGAACTATGCATCAGCCAAAGTTTAGTCTTATCATCCACCAGCTGCAAAATAATCATTATCTTTGGTCATTATAAATACAGGTATATCCGACTTAAACTTCTCTGCCAAGGTACCACAAAAGTCATCAGCCTCATAAGTTCCAGACATAAACTGTGCTATACCAAGAGCTTTAACCACTTCCTGACAGATTGCAAACTGGTCTGAAAGAGGGATCCATGGTCTCCCTATTCGCCTTGTATTCAGGATATATCTCTTCTAAATGTATTTCTGCTCAAATCCCAAGCAATAGCGATATGACTGGGCTTTAGCTCCTGATTATCTTTAAGTAAATATTTAACAAAGCCAAAAAACTCCGTTTGTATAGAAACCATCGCTGGTTTTGCAAAAATCTTATCATAGAACTTTTCTTTTTCTTCTACAGTCTTAGCAAATAATATCTGTCTTGGGAAGACTGCCAAAAACTGGGTAGACAAAAAGGCTTGAGCCGTCAATTAACAAAAGGTAATCATTATTCATGCAGGTTTCTCCTACTTTCTATCTCTTTAGCTAATTCATCTATATTGGAATATGGATCAGATAGGATGTGGCTGTCGTTAAATCTAAATCTCATACTTAGGTCATTGTCTATGAAGGTTCTGCTCTCGTTATTCTCACGGACATTGTTCTGAACCTCCATATTCACCGACAGGCCCGTGAAAAGAACTGCCGCTCCGACAACCCCCGGAAAGGCAATCCTTCTTCTAAACCTGTTTTTTTTGTATTTTCTTATCTCTCTTCTTGTCTTTTCAATAAAGTCATTGTACTCGTCATGGTAATTATCAGATGTCTCAAGCTTACCATCAAGCTCCTTTATACAATTGATTATAGTATAGTAAATTTCAAGCTCTTCGTTGCATTCTTTGCACGTCAAAAGATGCTCAAGCATTTCTTCTTCCTTAAGCATACTTAGTTGTCCGTATATAAAGGGCTGTATATTCTTTTGAAATTCACTACATTCCATAAAATCACACCTTTTCCGGTTCAGGATAATCCACACCCTTAGTATCTACTGTAACCTTAGCTATTTTCTGTTCTTCCTTCGGTCTGTCCTCAAAAATCCGTCTTTGTCTCAGCTATTTCATTTGACAACATCCATTCCCAGCTATAACCTTCCCAAAGGCCGCATAAGCGCCGTCAAGATGAGGAGAAGTCTTATGCATGATAAAAAACTGTGAACCTGCTGAATCAGGATGCATAGCTCTTGCCATAGAAAGTACTCCAGGCTCGTGCTTTAGGTCATTCTTAAAAGCCATTCTGTGCAAATTCTCCCTTTGATTCCATATCCCCGGTACTGCCTGTGCCTATACCATCAGGGACAGCTGCCCTGTATCATAAATCCCTTTTATTACTCTATGGAAAAATAAGACCATCATAGAAGCCTTTTTTTAACAAGAGAAATAAAAGTTATTAACTGTATTAGGAGCAATCTCCGGATACAGCTCTACTACAATCTTCTTACCATTTTCCATCTCAAATGTTACTACTGGATTTGACATAAATATACCTCTTTCTTTAATTAATATTATTTGTGTAATTAAACTTAAACCCACCTCTAAAAGGCTAACACATTTTAGACCCTATTATCAATCAGGATTTTCATGAATCGGTCTTCCACTTCTCCTTCTTGTTATCTCCATAAGTCCAAGCTTGGTAATGTCAGCCACATCACTTTTTGGTGCTGTCTTCCTTAAGAAAAATTTCCCATCTCATGTATCAGCTCTTTTTCCTTTGATTTCGGTATTTCAATAAAGTCCACCAAAATAATACCCGATAAATTTCTAAGCCTTATCTGGTCAGCAATCTCCCTTGCAGCCTCAAGATTAATCTTCATAAAGGTGTCAACATTAGTGGTTTTACCCGATATCGCTTTTCCCGAGTTCACGTCAACAACAGTCAGTGCCTCGGTGTACTCTATGACTATATATGCACCTGATTTCAGCCATACCTTTTTTGACAGGGCTTTTTCAAGAGTGGTATTTACAGAGTAAAGGGCTGAAAAGACTCATCATCTCGTCCTTATAAAAGAAGAGTTTTTTGAGGTCATCCTCGGAAAATCCCTTCAGATACTCTTCATACTCACTATATGTCTCTTCATCATCTGTCATTATTTTTTCTATATTGGAGCAGTTATCCCTAATAAGGCTTAGATGCTCAGGTATCTCCTTAAATATCCTTTCATACTTGACCCCATGTCTGCCCCTATTGATAATAGATATGAATTTTACATACAGGTCATAGAGTGCATCTTCAAGCTCCTTTTCCGAAAGAGAGGCTGCTGACTTCCTGATAATCGCTCCAGCTCCGGTTTCTCTTACAAATTTCTCTGAAACAGGAAGAAATCTATCTCTTATCTCTCTAAAGTTCTCCTCTTCCCTGTATTTTGTAGAAAGATGAACTCTATCTAAGTTAGGCTTTAGCACTGCATACTTACCCATAAAGGTAAAATCAGTTGTGAGCGAGTACGACTTAGTCTTGGTTGGCAATTTGGCTATCTGCACTAAAATCAAATCATTTACAACCGGTCTTCCACCAGGCTTTCCATTTGCATATATTATTTTCATTTCATCAGACAGTGGTAAATATGCCTGAATCCCGGAAATATCTCTACAAAGCAGGCATTTATATTCTTGACTATGTTTTCTACCCTGCCCACTATAATATCCCCTATGTTGAAGGATACCTCTCCATCAACATCCTCCGATATCTTAAATTCTTTTTATATCAAAATCATCTGCGAGAGCAGAAACCAATCTGCCCTTAATCTTGGTTGAAATAATTCTTATCATAAATTCCTCCACAGGTAATTATATCAAATTTACGAAAAGATTTCATCTTTTTACTGGATATATATAATTTTATTTGGTAAAATATGAATAGCTTAATCAACAGTCAATATTCGTATTGATTGGTTGTGATTTTTGAGGTAGTCTCATATTAAATATTTTTAAGGAGTGTATTAAATGAGTGAAGATGAAAACAAAGTAACTGATACAGAAGAAAGAGAAGTCGTATTAAAGGATGTTGTTTATCCATATGAGAAATGAGCCTTATGAGACTGAGTCTTCTTACAAAGAGCCCTCTTATAGTGAGACTATGGAGAGGCTAAAAGCGTCGATATTGCTAAGAATACGTATGTATACACAAATGCAGAGGATTCGTTAAATGAAAACATGTCTACAGCTTGGACCTTCCTAGGCATTGGTGTTGTTGGTATTATATTCACTGTGCTTAATCTTACAGGTGTCTTGCACATAATGCATGGTGAAATGCAAAAAGGCCTAACTCTCATCCTTTTCATTGCTTTTATGGTGTATGGAATATGGGTAATAAGAAGCAAGAAGGATATGCTCGCAAAGGTTGAAAAGGAAAAAAATCTGATAGAAAAAAATATACCGAATGGATGAAGGAAAAATTCACAGATGAGGTTCTTTCCAATCTTGGCACTATGGAGGCTTCTGCAGAGGAACTGGAGCTCCTTCAGATAAACTATATGAGTGATGAACTTGTAAAGCATTTCCCTGAAATCAACCCTAATTTTGCCGACAGACTTGCTGAAGATTTTTTTGAGGAGAAGGCTAAATAGCCTTCTCCTCAAGCCTGTTTCGGGGTAAATTCCCCTACATATTAAACAAGTCCTCAACCTCTTCCTTGGTAAGCTTATTGATAAATACCTCTCCTGCTTTAATTACAGAATCAGCAAGGTTCTTCTTTTTCTCCTGAAGCTTATATATCTTCTCTTCGATAGTTCCTTTGGTTATAAGCTTAACCACATTTACGCTGTTCTTCTGACCTATCCTATATACTCTATCGGTTGCCTGGTCTTCCACAGCAGGGTTCCACCAAGGGTCATAGTGAATAACCATGTCAGCACCCACAAGGTTTAATCCGGTACCGCCTGCTTTTTGAGAAATAAGGTATACATCACGGTTTCCGTTATTAAAGGACTTAACATTTTCACTTCTTTGTGTTATAGGAGTAGAGCCATCCAGATAATAATAGCTGATTTTCAGCTTCTTAAACTCCTCCTCAATAATGTTTAACATAGATGTAAACTGTGAAAATACAAGAATTCTGTGTCCTCCCTCAATAGCATTTTGCACTAATTGAAGCAAGAGATTTAACTTGCCTGAGCCACCCTCATAGTTCTCCACGAAGGTAGAAGGATGACAGCAAATCTGTCTAAGCCTTGTAAGAGAAGCAAGTATCATCATCCTGCTCTTTTCAAAACCATTCTTATTGATTTCACTGTTAATCTTCTTCTTCATATCCTCAAGATACGACATATAAACTTCCTTCTGTTCATCCGTCATATCCGAAACCATCTTTCTCTCGGTCTTCTCAGGCAGTTCCTCAAGCACATCCTTCTTCATTCGCCTTAGTATAAATGGCTTGATGTGGAAATTAAGCTGCTTAAGAGCCTCTTCACTCTCAAACCTAACCACAGGCTTTTCATAGAGATTCACAAACTTAGAATGTGAATACAAATATCCCGGCATAAGATAGTCAAATATTGACCATAACTCAGACAGGTTATTCTCAATAGGTGTACCTGTAAGCGCAAATCTATAGGGCAGCATTTAACATCTTTACTGCCTTTGCATTCCTACTGTTAGGATTCTTAATAAACTGTGCCTCATCCAAAAATGCAGTATCAAAGCTTACATCCTTAAGAAACTCTATATCCCTCCTAAGGATTGGATAAGATATAAGTACAACCTGATATCCTTCACAGCTTGCAATGAGGTCTTTTCTGTCATTAGGATTACCCAAAATCATAACCACACTCATTTCAGGACAGAAATTCTCTATCTCATCCTGCCAGTTATAAAGAAGTGATGAAGGGCAAACCACTATAAATGTAGCATTCTTATTCTTTTTCCAGGTATTTGCCATATATGTAATAGCCTGCAAAGTCTTACCAAGTCCCATATCATCTGCAAGTATTCCTCCCAGGTAATACTTTGCAAGTGAGCTAAGCCACTCAAAGCCGACCTCCTGATAAGGACTGAAGGTCTGCTCTTATGATAGAAGGCACCTTAAGCTCTGCATTCTCAGGATGCTTGATTTCTTCGATGAGGGCGGTAAAGGATTTGTCAGCTTCGATGTCGTAGAGGCCCTCATCGGCAGCCTGACTTAGATAAAATGCGTAGTCAATAGAGGTATATATCTTGCCATTTGTGATACTACCCTTGTTAGTTCCTATTTTATCAATTAATTCACTAAGCTTTGTTAATTCTCCACCCTCAGTAAGGTCTATAAAGCTGCCGTTTCTAAGCCTGTAAAACTTCTTTTTTTAGTTTCAAGCTATTGAAAAAGGTCCGTAAGCTCGTCACTTGAAACACCGTCAAAGTCAAAGTCAACTTCAAGCATGTTATTCTCACTTTGAACTCTGACCGAAGTCTTTAATATCTTAGGCGGATTCACCTTAAGCTTCTTAAACTGCTCAGAGTAGAACAATTCATACTTGTCAGCCAGGTATGAGAGGTTATTTTTAAGGAAATCATAAATAGCTTCCTCATCACTTAAGTAGAAAATACTGTTCCTCCCTGGTAAAGCCAAACGACTCAATATCTTCAAAGCACTCAGCCTCACGGCTTGGCTGTCTTACAATAAGCGCTTTTACATCAGGCATCTTAAGGAATGGATTGAACTTGTATTCTCCGTAAGCAGTAATTACTTCAAGTTTTATCCTTCCCTTAACCATATCCATATATATTTCAAACTTAACATTTTCTGTAATGTAGTTATCTTTGAGTGCATTAGGAATTGTCAGAGAAAAGGTCTCGTGAATCCTTGGAAGAACCACGTTCAAGAAGCGCTCCTTTTCTTCTCCCTCAAATACAAGGGTATCCTCTTCACCGTCAGAAGGCCTGTGGTAAAACGGCAGGAAATGTCTGGTAAATATCCTGTCAGGATGATAGATTGCATTGTCATAGTAAAACAGGTTGCCTCTTTCATCAAGCGGAATTATACGCTCTTCATCCCAAGACAGGATAACTGAATCATCTTCATCTGAAAGATTCAGATAAAAGTTAAGGTCTGGCTTTCCCATAATAACCTTACATTTTCAAAGCTTTCTTCAGCAAAGGTAAAATTAAATGGAAGCTTTATTATCTTAAGCAGTCTAAGAAGCATGTGCCTATCAAAGAAAATCTCTGCCTTTGAGAATATACCGGTAGCAGTTTCCTTTTCCGACTATCTCTTGAATGTCAAGAATTTCACAAAGGAAGTCTAACACGCTCTCAGATTCATGGTCAAAACGAGTTTCTCCCTGGAAAAATAAGAAAAAAATCTTTACCCAGTGAAATAGGCTGGCTGCATATATAATCAGACAAAAATTTTCTTATATTTTGAACCTTATAAAGTCTTGTGCTTCCTGCTGATATGCTTACTGCCGCCTTAACTGAATTGTCCGCCCTAAGCATGGCATCAAGCCTTATATTTAGCCTTACATGGAAAATATCACCAAGTCCCGCCATATAGTCCATGTTGTCAAAGTAATCCAAGATTCTTGTTATACGTCTCTTTTTCTCCAGACTCAATCTTTTGCTGCTTTCTCCTGTCTGAATAATCATTGATAAAAAAAGCATATACTGCCACAGCGTGTTTGCAGGCACCGGGATGCTTTCTGCTGCCCGGGCAGTTACACTTATACTCTATATTCTCGGGGTTAGTTAAGTCTATGTCTACAGTATAATTACTCTTCCCTTGAACTATAGCTCTGTAGTGCTCCCTGCTTTTAGACTTTGATATACTCTTTATAGCCTTTGAAGAATAGTACCTCACACCTCTGTTGTATGTAACTTCATCTGCTGCAAGGCTTTTTAACAAGTGCTCTATTTATTTCCGACATACTCTCCCTCTAAAATCATAATTACCTTATGGATTCAAAAGAATCCAAGTTAACTTTTATCCCTGGGGTTACTTTCTACTCCAGGTTGCCCTTGAGAACAACAGGAGCATTGGGAAAATCTCAAGCCTTCCAGCTAACATATCAAAGGTTAAAACTAATTTTGAGAGATTGGAAAATTCTGAAAAATTCCCTGTTGGCCCAACTTTACCAAGTCCCGGACCCTATATTATTAAAAAGTAGCCGCAACTGCCGTAAAACTTGTTTCAAAATCGAAATTATCAAGTGCTACGATTAGCAGTGAAACTGCCATTATCATCAAGTAAGATACAAGATAGACATTGGCATTTCTTATAACGGAGTGTTCAACTATCTTTCCGTCCATCTTAAGTACCTTGATACTCTTTTGATGAATCATTCCTTCAATTTCTTTCTTAACTGTCTTAACATAAATCAGTATTCTCGAAACCTTCATGCCACCGCCGGTACTTCCCGCACAGGCACCGATAAACATAATCATCACCAGCACAAACTTTGAAAACATCGGCCATAGGTTAAAGTCTACTGTTCCATAGCCCTGTAGTCGTTATGACAGAGGCTACTGAAAAGAAAGCATGGTGTATGCTATAATAGAGATTTGTCAGTGTCCCCCAGTTAATAACTATCGCTGCAACTGCACCAAATACAATGATGAGGTACCATTTAACCTCCTCAATATTAAATATCTCCTTTACTTTCTTTCGTACAATTAGGAAGTAAACATTGAAATTAATACCAAAAAGGAGCATAAACACAGCAATTATAGTCTGCTGTGGCATAGTGTATCCAAGGCAGCTGTCATTATGGATGCCAAGCCGCCAGTTCCTGCGGTACCGAAAGGTTATACAGATAGAATCAAAGAGTTCATCCCTGATAAAAGAAGGATGACAAACTGTACCACAGTCATTCCAAGGTAAATCTTGTAAAGATATGATGCAGTTTTCTTTACGTTTGGAACAAGCTTGCCTACTGAAGGTCCCGGGCTCTCCGCCCTCATAAGATGCATGTCAACGCCGCCAAAAAGAGGAAGGACTGCAAGTATAAATACAAGGACTCCCATTCCTCCTATCCAGTGTGAAAAACTTCTCCAAAGAAGTACACAATGAGGCACAGGAGTCAAATCGGTGATTACGCTTGAGCCTGTAGTAGTAAAGCCTGAAACTATTTCAAACAAGGGCGTCTACGTAGTTAGGCAATACGCCTGTTATAACAAATGGAATCGCTCCCACAAGACTTATGACTATCCACGTCATCGAGCAGATAACAAAGCCTTCTCTTGCATAAAACCTTTTGTTTGAAGGTTTTTAAGGACAATTAGCCCTCCTGCTGCAAAGGAAATCAGAGAGCAAATAAGAAAAGCAAACCCCTCTTTCTCTCCGTATACAAAAGCCGTAACGGCAGGCAAGAGCAAAAATGCCCCTTCAAAATTAAGTACCCAGCCCATAATATAGGCTATAATCCAATAATTCATACCCTTTACTCCGCAATAATATCGTCTATACTTCCAAGACCGGTGTTAGTAGTAATTACAATCACGCTGTCACCTTTTTGAATAATATCTTTACCTGAAGGTGTGATAACCTGATTGTTCCTGTATATGGCTGCAACTATAACATTTGGGCTTTAGATTCAACTTCTCAAGTGTTTTCTTGGTTATCTTCGAGTCTGACTTGATAAGGAATTCCATTGCTTCTGCTTCATTGTCAAAGAGCTTATACAAGGTCTCCACATTGCTTCCTTTAGAGTTTTGCATCGAACGTACATACTTTAATATGTAGTGTGATGTTATATTCTTAGGTGCAACTACTGAGCCAATTGGAAGTTCCCTTATGACCTCCTCAAACTCAATCTTATTAATTTTGGTTATTGATTTAGCCTTAGATATGTGGTGGGTGTACATCGAAAGCAGAATGTTCTCCTCATCGATATTGGTAAGCGTAACAACAGCATCTGCATTTCTCGATACCTTCCTCAAGAAGTATCCTTTTATCTGTAGCATCCCCGTGTATAACTATGGCTTCAGGAATGAGCTCCGAAAGCTCAGCGCAACGTGCTTCATTTGTTTCGATTATCTTTACATCTATCTTAGCCTTAACCAGTTCAAGACAGAGGTAATAAGCAACTGTACCACCGCCACATATTATGACATTTTTAATCGGTTTGGCTGCAACACCGACCTTGTTAAAGAAATCATAGGAATCCTTAAACTTTAATATGCAGGAGAAGGTATCTCCTTCCCTTAGTACAAAGGTACCTGTAGGTATCTCTACCTTTCCGTTTCTGCGAACCATGCAGACAAGAACATTCCCAGGTGTGTTCTTTGAGAAGTCTATGAGACTCATCCCATCAAGCACAGAGTTTTTGCCTATGGTTAGTGAAATAAGGTTTACTCTACCCTTGTAGAATGTATCAACCTCCATAGCGGAAGGGAAATGAATAAGCCTGGCTATTTCAAAGGCTGCTATCCTTTCAGGATTAATTGCCATTGAAAGTCCAAGTTCTTCCTTAATATAGTTAATTTCCTCGTAGTACTGAGGATTTCTAACCCTTGCAATGGTCTGGCAGTTACCTGCTTTCTTAGCCATAAGACAGGCAAGTAGATTAATCTCATCCTTGTCAGTTACAGCTATAAGCAGGTCTGCATCCTGAACTCCCGCATCAAGAAGCATCTTATAACTTGTACCGTCACCACTGATAGCCTGTATATCAAGTATATTTATTGCATTTTGTAAGACTTTATTATCCTTGTCAATCAGGCAGATATCATTTTTCTCATTGCTAAGCTCTCTTGCAAGTGCATATCCTACTTTTCCACAGCCAACTATTATAATATTCATAATCCCAATTATCTCCTAAGTTATAACTCTCCCATCAGATAAAAATCTGCAGTTTCTCAGTGATTTTAACATCTAATAGCTTGCCAATGTAATCATCCTTATTGTCAGTAGGCACGCTAAAAATGCACTAATGTATTGTCAGACATACGTCCGGTTATGACAAGAGGCGACTCACTGTTTACCTCCTCAGCAAGAACCTCAACCATCTGTCCAACCCGACTTCCAAGCTTGTCATCAGAATACTCTGCCACAGTGTCCTGAAGCCTCTTAAAACGGCTTTTAACCGCTTCTACATCCACCTGGTCCTCCATAGCGGCAGCAGGAGTCCCTGTACGCTTTGAATACTCAAACATATAAGCGCTCTGGTAGCGAACCTGTCTCACCACGTCAAGAGTATCCTCAAAATCCTCTTCAGTCTCTCCCGGGAATCCCACGATTATGTCAGTAGTAAGAGCAATCTCCGGGATTCTTTTCTTTATCCTGTCTGCAAGTTCAAGATAAGATTCTTTGGTATAACGCCTGTTCATCCTCTTTAGCACATTGTTGCTTCCTGCCTGAAAAGGAAGGTGAATGTGCCTGCATATCTTCTTTGAAGCTGCAATTACTTCAATAAGCTCCTCTGAAAAATCCTTTTGGATGAGGTGTCATAAAGCGGATACGCTTAATCTTATCAACCTTTTCTATCATTCTTAAAAAGTCCGGCAAAGGTAATATCCTCACCTGACTCACTAACGAGACCTTTCCCATAAGAATTGACATTTTGTCCAAGAAGCATAATCTCAATTACACCTGCACCTGCAAGGCACTGTACTTCCTTAACTATGTCCTCAGGGCGCCTGCTCCTCTCCCTTCCCCTTACATAAGGAACTATGCAGTAGGTGCAGAAATTGTCGCAGCCATAGGTAATATTAACACTGCCTTAAATGAATACTTGCGTTCATCAGGAAGGTCCTCAACTATTTTATCGGTATCTTTCCATATATCCACAAGCATTGAATGCTTAATTTTATATTTTCCGTTCTTTTTTACAGGATTGTGTGCTGCATAGCTTTTAGAAGCGAACATCGAAAAAACCAGTTCTGCCAGCTTGTATATGTTATGAGTTCCATAAATAAGGTCAATAAAGGAGTAGCTTTCTCTTAGCTTTTTTGTACTACAGAAGTCTCCTGCATCATACAGCCACAAAGGGCTATTATCATGTTAGGGTTTAGCTCCTTCATTTTCTTAAGGTAACCCAGATTGCCATATACCTTCTGGTCTGCATTCTCCCTGATTGTACAGGTATTTAAGATAACAAAAGTCCGAGCTCTTATCATCATTATTTCACAAAGCCTATCTTCTCAAGTATTCCAGCTATTTTTTTCTGAATCTCTAAAAATTCATCTGGCATCCAAAGGTATTGCAGGAAAATGTAAGGCGTTTACCTGCATTTTCACAAATAAGCTTGTATACCTCAGCAGCCTTTTCCATGTAGTAAAACTGCCTCTCTGGCTCATTTACAGGTTCTAAGGCTCTCACTTCGTCAAAGTCATATTCAACCTTAAATATATTATTTACTGTATTCTCCATTTTTTTATCCAATCTAATCTTTTATTTCCGTCATCAATTCGGATTACTCTATTACCGTCCTAATCAATCCATCTGTTTTCAGTTATAATCAAATCAACCTTGCTGTCATACTCGTCAGTAGGAATAACCTCAAATATCTGGTATTCATAGGCTAAGGCCGTAACGTGAAATCTCTTTCTATCAAACTGTGCCAAATACCTGTCATAGTATCCCGCCTCCATAGCCTATTCTATTTCTTCTCCAGGTCAAAGCAAAGCCCCGGGATGAGGATTTCAATCCTCCCATCTCCCTCGTCTGGAGAAACTCTCTCCACACTCAGGTTCCATTATACCATAAACTCCCCTATCATATAAAGTATCCCCGTCAACCAGTAAGAATTCCATCATCGCACCATCTGAGACAGAAGAAACCACCTTGGGAAGAGCAACCCTTTTGCCACTGTCTAAGGCAGTTTGTATTATTCTCTTAGTTGGAATTTCATCTTCCATCGAAGAGTAAGCAAAGATAATATCAGACTTCTTAAAATATTCACTGTCTAAATACCTGTTTACTATTATCTCTGCATTTATTCTATCTTCATTGGTGGCTAAGCCGTTACCTCTCCTGGCCTTTACAACTTTTCTAAAACTATTTTTATCCTGCAATATACTACCTCTAAATTCTCTTTCTCTATTATCTTAAGAGCAGCCTTAACTCCGTCTACGGCAGCACTTGTTATGCCTCCTGCATAGCCTGCTCCCTCACCCTATCGGATATATACCCTGTAATACTTGACTCAAAGCTCTCATTATCCCTTAGTATCCTAAGAGGAGATGAGGTCCTTGATTCTACACCAAGCAGGACTACATCATCCCTGTCGAAGCCTTTTATTTTAGCACCGAAGCTTCCCATGCCAAGGATGATTGACTCACTTATATACTTAGGCAGTATATCTCTTAGATTTGCAAATTCAGTTCTGCCCTTTGATACAGTGGTTATCCCTCCAAAGCCTGTGCTGTTTTTATTCTCCTTAAAGTCTCCAAAGAGCTGGATAGGGATAGCACCTTTTGCAAGCTCATAAGTCTTTTTCTCAAGTTCCCTCTGATATCTCACTCCTGCAAGTGCATCATCTGCACCAAAATCAGCAGGATTAACTGCTACCACTATTGCACTGTTGGCATTCTTTGAGCCTCTATCGTTATAGCTCATACCATTTACAAGAGTTCCTCCCTTTTCGGAAGAAGAATTGACTACATATCCGCCGGGACACATACAAAACGAATACACCCCCCTGTCTTCAACTCCTTTTGCTGTCACCTTATAATCTGCAGGCGGAAGTCTGTCATACATCTTTCCCGTACTGGTATCTGCTTATCATTTCCTGTGGGTGCTCTACTCTAGTCCTACTGCAAAAGGCTTAGAGTCATAATTATCTCCCTTTTGATGAGAGCAATTCGAAAGGTGTCTCTTGAAGAATGTCCTATAGCTAGAATTAGCTCCTTACAAGGAAGGATTTCCTCATAGTTTAGCACAATGTGGCTGATATCTCCCTTCTTTGCCTCAAAGTCAGTGAAACTTAGTTTCAAACCTATACTCACCGCCTAAGGATAATATCTCTTTTCGCATATTTATAATTATATCTTTTAAGTACATCAGTGCCGATATGAGGCTTATTGAGGTATAGGATTTCAGGATCTGCACCGAACCTTACAAAGGTTTCAAGCACAAAAGGGATTCTCCTATACGGATCCTTTACCATGGTATTTAGCTTTCCATCAGAAAAGGTGCCGGCGCCTCCTTCACCAAACTGTACATTGGTTGTCTCAGACAGTTCCCCGGTCTCCCAGAACTTATCTACAGTTGCAGTCCTCCTCTCTACATCCTGACCCTGTTCAACGATAATCGGCTTTAAGTCCCGAAAGAGCAAGCACATAGGCACAAAAGAGTCCTGCAGGACCACTCCCCACAATCACAGGCCTTATTTTGTCATCAGTCTTTGTAATTCTTTTTATCTCAAGCTTTTCTTCCTTGTAGAGAGTTACATCAGGGACGGGTCTTCTTGCAGATATAATCCTGCTATAAGCCTTGTCAGTAAGTGAAACAACTACAGATAGGCTATAATGTATGTCATCCTTTTTTCTTGCATCAATTGACTTTTTCTTGGTTTCATAAGCCAAAATCTCATTATCATTTATCTTAAGCTTTCTAATACAGGCCTTCCTCACATCTTCGGCTGTATAGCCTACAGGAAGCTTTACCTGTGAAACCTGAAGTAATTTACCTTCTATCATCTTCCTCCGTTTCCAACCTCTAAGGCACTTGCAAAGGCCCAAGTCAGATTGTATCCTCCACAAAGTCCATCCACATCAAGTACCTCTCCCTACAAAGAAAAAGCCCCGGAACAAATTTTGATTCCAGATTATCTGTAACCTCGTCCATCGAGACACCGCCTGAGGTTGTCTGTGCAGCTTCAAAACCGCTAACTGATATTATAGCAAATTTTGAGTTTTTTTAAGCCACCTTGTAACCGAAATAATTTTATCATCCGGGATATCTTCTACCTTGGTTTTACTGCCTAAAAATGAATCTGTTAAATACTTTGATATTTTCTCATAGGTAAAGCCTGTTAAAAATTTATCAGAAGTCTTATCAGCTAACACTATTCTACGTTTTTTTAAGTATTTCAAGAAGTTCGCTCTCTGAGGTTTCATAACAAAAATCTAAGAAAAATCCACCTTTTACCCTCGTCTATAGCCCTTGCCACCTTTGCCTGATAGCTGCATTGCAGGTATGCCACTAAGACCCTGCTCAGTGAACTGGATTTCTCTGATTTCCTGCCAGATTAACTCTCTTCGTCCCATCTTCATAAGAAATAGGCTTTAACTTTCATGCCACAGCTCTAAGTCCTGAAAAAGTGAAATATCTGTCTTTACTGAAGTAAGTGCAGGAAGAGTCTTAATCATGGAATGTCCCAGACCTTCGATAATTGGGAATAAACTCCCGTCACTTCCCGTACTTGGTGCAGCAAGTCCTCCACAAGCGATGACAACCTTTCTTTGCAAAATATGAATGATAGCCTGCCTTCATTTCTGTAACTATCTCAAAGCCCTTCAGATTTACTTGCTTTTATGTCTGTAACATCTATATTCGTTTTTAATCTTTACCTTGAGCCTAAGTAATTCATCATTAAGTATGTTTACAAACTCTTTTAGCACTTTCCCCAGCGGGGATAGACATAGCCTGCATCTGCCCTGTCAAAGCTCCTGCCCTTTTTATCATCCATTCAATACTAAAAGAAGAAAAAAGGTCTGTTATCCCTTTTTCCCCCATCTTATTGATGATATTATAAGATTTTTCAATATTTCCGCTATTGTAGCAGAATGGTTCCTGATAAATATTGGTAAAGTTGCATCTCCCATTACCTGTGATGTGCAAGCTTCTTACCGAGAGTCTTATTGTGCTCAAGTATGCTTACGCTCTGCCCTCTCTTTGCAGCAATTATTCCTGTAAGCATACCTGAAGCACCGCCTCCAATAATAATTAAATCACGAATATCGTTAGCCATAATTCCTCTATTTTTTTCTTAAATTTAACCATATCTTTTCTGTTTGCCGGAAATACAGCGTAGTATGTCTTTACCTGTATTTACAAGCACTTCGTTTTTTTATGCTCCTTGTCATAGAAGAACTTAGTCTTGTCCGCGTCGCCTTTTTTCTTCCAATAAACCTTTATTCCTCTGCCGTTTGTTATATAATAACCGCTTCCTGACTGATTTATCAAATCCATTGTCTGATAGCCATTGTGGTCTTTGTTGTACTCATTTACAAACTGAATAAAAATATTCTTAAACTTAAGAGCCTTTTCCTGTACCTTTATCGATATGTTTGGTGCCAAAAAGCAAATCTGGTATAAGACTTATCCTTTTTACCATAAGTAAAGTAAGGAGTCATATAGGCTGAAAAAGGAACCTTTTACATATTCCGACTTAAATGAGTCTTTCTCATCATTTTTGACCTCTTCATCTGAGAAAATTAAAATGTGAAGTAAAGCTTTTTCTTGGTTTTTGTTCTAATTTTCTTATCCTTTACAGCCTGCATAATACCCTTGGCACTTGCAAAAGCGTTGTGAGGTGCGCGTATAGTGTTATCTCTGTAAAATGCCTTGGCTCCCTCCCAGGAAAGCCCCGAAACAGTATCTACTCCAAGTTTTTTAATCTCATCTATGGCATAATGTGTCTGACCAAAATGAATAAAAATGGCGTCAAACTCATTAGCAAAGTCCACATAGTAATGTCTTGCACTTCTTACAGAGCCTATCCTATCTCCCTTCATGTAGTCAAAGACTCCCATAAGTCTGGTGATTCCTCCCTCTGCAAGGATTTCATATAAAATGTCCGCTCTGCCTGTCCCTGTCTGTGGATAGGCAAATTCTATGTTGTTGAACATAAATGCAAATGGGCGCTTATTCTTATACTTTTTATCCAGAGCCTTACCGCTTAAAGGGCTTGTATACTCAGGCTTAATAGCTCCTGCAGGTGTTACAGTCGATGATATATCCACGCTTGATGCAGGCTTATTATCTACAACTGCTTTAGATGACTCAGTCTTTGCACTTGAAGTGGTAACATTGTCTGCCTTTTTGCCACAAGCGGATAAAAGCATAAACACTGAGGTAACAGCCAGTAATCCGGTAACTAATATCTTCTTTTTCATATCATCCTCCATTTCTTGTTATACCGAGGGCATCAAGTATGGCTTCTTGTTTTACTTCCATCACTTTTCTCTCTGCCTCGTCTATATGGTCATATCCCAGCAAATGAAGCATACTGTGGGCAATAAGAAATGCAAATTCTCTTTCCCTGCTATGTCCATACTCATTTGCCTGCTCATATACTTTATCGACAGAAATCATTATATCTCCCAGTAGGAGCTCATCTGTTTCAGGGTTTATATAACTTTCCGGATTTTCTTCAACATAAGAAAAGTCAGAAGGGAAATCATAGTCAACCATAGGAAATGAAAGCACATCCGTAGGCCTGTCTATTCCCTAAACTCCTTATTAGCTTCATGTATTTCCTCATTTCCCGTAAGAAGTACATTTACCTCGGTTTCATAAGGACAGTTCTCAGTTTCCAGAGTCTTGCTTATCACACTCTTGATAACTTCCTCATAATCAAAGTCAAGCCCTCTATTAGCTTCGTTCTCCACTAAAATAGTCATAGCTTACCCTTGCCTCCTCCAAAAGATAATCCTTTATGAATTTGTATTCATTAAGAGAAAGACCTGATGCATCAAGCCTTCCCGCCATCAAGCATGAGTCCATTACGCTGTCTACTATAGCTGTTACACTTCTCTTTAGCCCTTTACCGTCTAAAAAATCAATGGTTTGGTTAAGCTTACATACTATCATGGTTATAGCTGTCTCCTTAGACCTCGGATAACCAAGCTTAAAATTATGCTCCTTTATAAAGTCTGTAACTTCAATAGGAAAATTATTTTCTTTGGCTAGAATCAGCCCCTCTTTAACATAGTTATTGCTACAGCCCTTCCACACTCAGCAAAGAAACTACCTGCTTCTGCGAGGCTAACCCTTCCTTCTATTAGTTTTGCTATATCTTTAACAAGCTTAGAAGTCCTTTTCGCCTTTTTAAAAAGCTCTTCATTACCGGAAAGCAGCTTATAAGCAGAATTATTTCTCACTTAAAAGATACGAATAATCCTTATCTTCAGGCTCTTTATCTATTATGACAATATCGTTGGTACCGACAGTCTCAGCTTCAACAGTTTCTGTAAGGATTAGTTCTTGTTCTACAGATGTAGTATCCCCATCTTTATTACTTTTTTCTACGTCTGCCACTTTTATTTCAGACTCCAAAACATCAGATACAGCTTTGCCATCTTTTTCATCTAAATCAACTGTTTCATCCTTAGCCTCAGTGCCTTCAGTAACTTCTGCCTCTTTAATAATGGAGTTTATCTGCTTAAACATAAGCCAGCCTATTATGACACAGAGGCTTATAATCAAAGCTTCCTTTAGATAGTACAGACTAAAAAGCATTTCCATATCCATACCGTGTAGAATCAAAAAGAAGGCTGCTTCAAACGACAACAGACAGATAATCGAATAAACCAAGCTCACAAAGTCTGAGTAGTATCTGGTTAGAATGATAAGTATAACAGCAGTCAAGAGACTCTTTGCCACATACTCAGGAGTAGCTTCGGTAAATATTGTAGTCATAAGCACATAGGCAAATACAGACATAAATGAGCTGATTATCCCAGAGAAGAACACTGATAGCAATATCCCTATCAAAAACAGCCATCTAAACATAGATATATCCGAGAATACAGCAACGCACACTGTAAATATAAATCCTGATACAGAAAAAATCTCCTGCTTGATTCCACTCTTTTTATTATCTAAAAGCAGCCCTTGTATATCTGTCATATAACTTATAGATTATACAAAATGCGCAGACAAAAAGGGTGATTCCAACAGCCTTAAATATATCGCTGAATTGAAGCATCCCAAAGGCTGCACATAAAGGGTACCTGAAAAAATATATAGTAATCCTGTAAAAAGTAACGCTTAGGTTCATCTACGGTCATCTACGATAGCTCTTTTTATTTTCTTTTATGCAGATTCTTCTTCTCGTACTCATCATAAGCAGTAACTATTCTTTTGTACTAAAGGATGACGAACCACATCCTTGTTGGTCAGAGTTAGAAAAACCTATACCCTCAATATTCTTAAGTATCTTAACCGCCTCTTCAAGACCTGATTTGACACCATTTGCAAGGTCTTTCTGCGTTAAATCACCTGTGATAACAACCTTAGAGCCAAAGCCTATTCTTGTAAGAAACATCTTCATCTGCGCAGGAGTTGTGTTCTGTGCCTCATCCAGTATGATGAATGCATTATCAAGAGTCCTTCCTCTCATATAGGCAAGGGAGCGACTTCTATAAGTCCCTTTTCTGCATTTGCCTGAAATGTCTCTGCTCCCATTATCTGGTTAAGGGCATCATAAAGAGGCCTTAGATAAGGGTCTACCTTGCTTTGTAAATCTCCCGGAAGGAAGCCCAGCTTTTCTCCCGCCTCTATGGCAGGTCTTGTTAGTATTATCCTCTCTATCTTGTTATCCTTAAAAGCCTGAATAGCCATAGCCATAGCCAGATAGGTCTTTCCCGTACCTGCAGGGCCCAGTCCAAACACTATTATATCCTTCTTAATCTGGTCTACATACTTCTTCTGACCGATAGTCTTAGGCTTGACAGGCTTACCGCTCACAGTATGTGCAATTATCTCTTTATCTATGCTTTCAAGGCTCTCAGCAGAATCTACAGGCTCTTTGATAATGGAAACGGCATAGTTTACCTGCTGCTCAGTTATATCAGTTCCTCTTAGTGAAAGGGCTAAAAGCTGCTCCATTACCTTAAGAGCCCCTCTCACATCTTCTTTATTTCCTTTTATATGTGTAACTCCATCTCTTGAGACTACTTCTACTCCAAAAGACTTCTCTATTATCTTAATATTGCTGTCAAATGCACCTGATACATTTGACTCGTGACTAACCGGTATATTTATTGTAATTTCAGAAACCGCCAAGTTATATGCTCCTTTATTGTTAATAATTAAACTAATTAATACGCTAAAAAAGACGCAGAGCCATATCGACACTGCGTCCTTTTTCAACTTTAATTATTTGAATTTGCGTTTTCTAGCAGCCTCAGACTTTTCTTACGTCTGACAGATGGCTTCTCGTAATGCTCTCTTTTACGAATCTCCTGCTGAATACCAGCCTTCGCGCAGTTTCTCTTGAAACGGCGAAGAGCGCTATCAAGAGTTTCGTTTTCTTTAACGATTACATTTGACATTCTCTCACCAACCCTCCTCCAGCTGTAGATTTAGTGCCGACAACTGATTGGGTAATACTAACCATAGCACAATAGGTATTCTACACTATTTAACCTCATTTGTCAAGCTGAATTTTTAATTACTGCTTGCACGGATTTTTGTGGTGTTTTTCAACTTAAATGCAAATCATGGTGTTGCACCTACTTTGACAGATACCCCTGTTGCATTTGACATTGAAAAATATCGTTGCTTTTTACTTTTGAAAAATAATGTTGCACTTACATTGAAAGGTGCCGTTGCTTTTACTTTTAAGGTGATGTTGCTTTTAGCCTGAAATACCTTTATATTCTTCATTTAGATCCTTGTTTTTATTCTTACTGTTGCTTTTATTCATAGGTAACTAAAATTGTAGCAGTCAAGAAAAAGTGAGACACAAAAATGTTTTTCCTTTTTTTCTTTTTCAAAAAGTGGACACTATACTACTTTTAACTATTATTTGTTTTTCAAAAATAGACATACAGCATATTTTTACTCATCTTCCTTTTCAAAAGTAGACACATCTTTGGAATATGCGCAGTTTACGGTGTTTCTGCACAAATTTAGGCTCTTCAGATAGGACTCTGTTCTCAAACGTATTTTTCTTTCTAATTCTCCCTTGTAATAGCGCTTACGATAGTTAACCGGTGTATCATAGCCAAGAGCATAGCAAGGACGATGATTATTATGAAATCAACATAGCTTCGAGTAGCTTTCTCAAATTCATCCTTTCGTCTGCATTCACTAATCTTAAAGTCAATATCAGCTCTTCCTTCATCCAGCCATTAATAGCTTCATTAACAGGATTATCCGTGGGCTTACCTGCTCTGGACATAAAGCTCTAACAATCACTGTATCTTTAATCAGCTCATTATAGAGCAACCGATGCATAGACACTTCCTTGATCCGTGTGTAACACCACAGGTTCTGTATGGTACTTTCAGCAGTTCCTCACATCTTCCAAGCCATCTATATACTGCTGTCTGTCCCCTTTTTCTAGCGGCTATTCTATATGTAAGAATCTCCTTGGTAAATACGTCAAAAATAGAACGTTACTTCAAAGTAAAGAATCCAAAACTTAAACGCAGTCATATCAGATACTATTACCTGACGTGACCTGTCTATGGTCTCCCAAGTTGTAAAAATCAGATTTGGGTATTTATCCTTTTCCTTACGTTTTCTATAATGAACCTGATGTTTTTGTTTCTGCTGCAATGCCAAGGAAACGAAAGCATTTGTAAATAAAGTTATCGCTACAGTTATAGCCATATTGAAGACGTATATAGGCGGCAGTCCATCTGTAACCATGGGATCTATGCTTTTTCATGAACGGCTTCCACAAGAGATATAAACGAACATATTCCTGTTCCCCTATCCTCGTTCGTCCGAACAATATAGTTTTTAAGCCTCTCATTCTCTATACGCAGCTTGAGTATTTCACGCCTGTAAGCTTCTCCGTTGGATCTACTCCTCCGGAGAACACTGCCTTTTTCTGCATCAGCTCTTGCAAGTCCATCAAGCCCAAACTCTTCATACTGCTTAATCCAATTTCTTAATGCTGAAACTGAAATCTGATGTGCTTCACAGAAAATCACTTAGCTTATAGCGGGATTCCTTTTTAAAACTGATGGATTAAAAACTCTTTTTCCAATGGATTTAAATGTTTTAGCCATAATAAAAAGTAGACTCCTTCTGGTAGTCATATTGTATTAATTATAAATATTAATACAGTATTTTCAACCGTTCCGTGTCTTCTTTAATACTAGCAACACATTTTATCTAGGAAAAGTGTTGCTTTTTGCTATTTTTACAAAGTGTTGCACTTACCTTGAAATCTACGTTTATTAAAAATGCTGTTAATGGTACTAATAATATAGCTTTTATTAAGCTTTTTGTTTGAAATATGCTTCCCCTTTATTTGGAATTATAAACTATAACTTCGCACTTTTTAAAACTCAAAGTATATATATTGTTATTCAACTGAACTTACAAGCAATCCTAACATATAAAAAGCATTAATAGTTATTACTCATATTGAAATTTTTCCTGTTATTTTAAGTGAAATTTATATACTTTTATTACCATTTAAGGCTGTATGCACGGCATTCGATAAAAGCTTTTAAAAATTCTGCCTGTGTTTTTATATTATTCCTATCTATTTTGGCAAATTCCTTTTTATATTCAGGAATTTTATTATCCTTAGCATACTGCTCACGAATTTTTCATAGCCCTTACTTTTGCGTGTTCCTTAATCATAAAGTAATTATACTTTATCTTTTTCTTATAATTATCGTCATCAAGAGTCACATCCTACATATTTCTTATTTCCCAAAGTTACATTACTCCACTATGGTTTATCTCCCATTACTACTTCAGATTAATTCCATAAGCTCTACAGCATTCTGTAAACAGTGATGCATAGTGTCCACATACTCCTTTCTTATTTTTAAGCATTATCATTGCATTATTTAAAAATTGAGTTATCCATATCATCTTCGGAAAAATATGAAGCATAACCTTCTTTATATCCTTGCCAGTCATATGTACCATAATTACATATTCCGTCATCGAAACGCCTTTATTTTCTCTTTATCTGTTTTGGCATTTTTACCAGTCTGACGTAAATGCCTTTATCTGTTTCTTTTTTCTGCTATCTCTTTTCTATCTTCCTCTTTTTAATCCTCTCTTCTTCTTTTCTTTCAGCCTCTTCTTTTCTTTTTCCTTTTCAGCCCTTATTTTTCTCTCCTCTTCTTTTTCTTTTCCTTTTCAGCCCTTATTTTTCTCTCTTCTTCTTTTTCTTATATTCTTCTCCTCTATTCTCTCTTCTTCCTCTCTTCTCTTCTTTGCTCCTCTTCCTCAAAGCCTTTCTCTCTTCTTCCTCTGCTATCCTTGAGTCCTCTTCTTCCTCAAATTGTTCTTCCTCAAATTGTTCTTTCTCTTCCTCTTCATATAAACTCTCACCTTCTAATGCAAATCCATACTGTTCAACATACTGAACATTTGCAGAAGCACTAGTGCTGCATACCAATCATTACCGTTGCTGTAGTGGCACAGTAAAATAATTTTTAATCTTTTTATATTTCTATACACCGGATAATCCTTATTTTTTAATTACATCTGTACTTTTTAACATATTTTAACTCCTCCTAAGTTTGGGTAACCCTGTTATTTATCTGTTATTATAGCACATAATATATATTAAATATACTCTTAACTTTACCAAGGTTTGTGTCAAGTACTCGTTGGCAAATTTCCTTACCTTTTCTTTTTATCATTGTTTTATTTTTGTACTACAAACAAGCCCAGTCTGCGTGCTGAACAGATATTTTTCTATTTGGTTGATAGTATAAATTTTTCTTAATGCCTTTCTACCCACTGTTAATGGCGTACCAGCTAATGGAAGACTTCCCTGCTTACCTCCATATAGGGGCAGCCCTTTACCATCTCTTTGCGGTGACTTTGAAGCACTAAGCAGCTCTTTTATTTCCTTTAGGCTTTCATCATATATCAGACTTTCTGAGTACCGTTCCAATATCTCTATTAGGTTCTTGTTTTCTTTCCTGCATAAAAGCTTTGCAAGGTTATCTGCTCCTGACTCTGACCATCTCATACGCCTGTGTTTCATTCTCAGTGTAACTCAGCGTGCAGTTCTGCGTTTTCTGTATGCCCATGTTTTTGTAAACAATGCCTTCAGCAGGCATCCGGGAGTGCTATGCCTCGCCTGTAGTACGGCAGCAGTCCTTACCTGTTGTTGTAAAGGTAGCTAGTACAGTTCCTCGGCTTTTTTGCTGGTCTTATCACTCTCGTCATCACTTTTGCCTGCCCTCATATATTCCTGTATACAGGCAAACATTTCTTCCAGCTTCTCAGAATCAAAGAGCCTTCGTATCTCTTTTTGTACACCCTTACTGCTATTTTTCTTAAAATTTCCTGATAAATGTGGCATCTGTCAAGCTGGAAAACAGCCTCGTCGTCATAAGGCTCTTTTATCCAGCCCACCATCTCCATTTAAGATACACCTGCCTATTTCATCAGGGTTTATATTTCTTCTCTATCACTGCTTCTCTTTTATTGTGGAATCCACTGCTTCCATCCATGCCTGCAAACACCACTTTTCTCCACCAGAGTGCTGCGCCCTTCCTTTTCCTTCTTCAGCATCCCAGCCTTCATCTTCTTCACATCAAGTTCTTCCTCTGATGTTATTCCCGCTCTTATGGTCTGTCCTGTTGAAGAACTTAACATCTCGCAGATGCTCTGTACAGGAGTTACATAACTGAATTAACGATTTTTCTGCCAGATTTGTAGATATTAACCTGTCTTTCTCCATTCCCATGTGCCTGTCCAGTCACATATTGCCCTCGTTCCATCGGAAAGCCTTGTCTGGTATACCCTTCTTTCGTACTCTACTTCTCCATATACAGTCTTTATTGAAAGTCTTTCTCTTCCTTATTCCTGTGATTTAGGGGTATCCTCCTAATTCGAAAGAATATCATCATAGCTTTCGAGGATGTCTTTTCGTATGTTCTCTTGCAATCTTACAGGCATTTTCAAAATTTCTTGTTCTATGGTCTTGAATGAAATCTTATATTTCTTTTACAATAGCATTAATCATACAGTTTTTTCCTTTATGTTGTTTTTGGTAATTAATAATAAAATAAAACTGTATGATTGGGAAGAGTGACCCCTTCTGCTATTGCTAATTATAATTATACACTAACTGTAGTACTGCTTGCGCCGGATTTCGTGGTAGTTTTTCAAATTAAATGCGACGATGATGTGTTGCACCCACTAAATCTTATTAGATTTCTTCTTTACGTCTTCTAAATGCAAAACCTGCTATAAGTACAAGTCCTGCACTGGCAGCATAGTACCAAGTTGTAGCCGTGCCACCTGTCTTAGGAAGAGCTTTGCGGCTCTTCTTTGCCTTGAAGCCATCTAAAGGAGTCTTATCATCTTCAAATACATACTCTTTCTTTCCATTGAAGCAGTCACCTTTACAACCTTACCCTGAGGTGTTCCATCATTTCCTATAACCTCGAATTCATCAGGGCTGTTAGGGATCATTAGGATCAGGTGTATTGTTTATTGGATGATGAAGGTATGCTAGGTGTTGGATTAGGTGTATCGAGTGTCTTAGGTGTAACCGGAATCAGAGGTGTCGGATTCTCAGGTGTTGGTGGGTCAACCGGCTTTTTAGGATTCTCAGGTGTTGGGGTAACCGGAGTAGGAGGTGTCTCAGGCTTTTTCTTGTTAATTACCGTAAGCACTCTCTTCTCAAGTGTTGCCTGACCTTCATAGTTACCGTCTAAAGCAATGTTTAAGTCACCACTTTTTCGAGCTCAACCACCTTTTTATCTTGTAAGTAACTCCGTTTGTCTCATAACCTTCAGGAGCCTTTGTCTCAGTAAGCTCATAGCTGCCTGCAACGATATTTTCAAACATAACTGCTCCATCTGTAACAGTCTTTACTGTTCCCATATCCTGCTCAGTTACGTTAGAGTCTGCAAGCCTCTTTAATCTAAACTCTGCTCTGCAGTTCTTCACCATCGCATTCTTCTTAACGATCTGAAGCTTGTCATGGTTTATATCCTTAAGACTTCCCCAAGCATTAGCTTCTATGCTGTGCTTAACACCGACTTTTTGACCTATCTGCTTTGATTTTTCTATAAGGACTACATCATTTTCAAGCTCATCACCCTTCTTTGCATCTGGTGCAAAGTCGGTAATATATGATATCTTGTATGATGTATCGTTGTCCGGAATATTGACTATTAACTTTTTCTGCTCAAGGTCATAAACGAAAATCTTGTCCAGACCTTCGGTAATCTCAACAGGGTTCACAAAATTTCCTTCTGCGTCAAAGCTGCCCTTCCAGATTTTGTAGTTATCATCGTTAAAGGCAAGATTAGCAGTACCTTTTTCTTTTCTAAGCACAAGATTTCCTTTAAGCTGATCTTCAAGCCTGAGCTTGGTTTCATTGTTATCATTGTATACCTTATAAGGCTTGTAGAACAGGTTCCACTTTATGTAGCCGTTCTTGTCGATGAAGATCTTGTCGCCATCATAATTCTTCCAAAGGAATCTATCGTCGTAATCAGCTTTCGCAGTCTTCTCAATTTGAATGTAGGCTCTTTCATCGCCCTGAATCCACATTTTTGCGTTATTCCAAACCTGGCCAATTTCATTCATTGGCTCATCACTCTTAAGCTCAGCCTTTACAAAAATAACATAAGGACTATTTAGCTTGTCGAATGTAAATCTTATTTTATCATAATTATTATGATAGTCTTTATCGAAGCGCAAATATATTGTTATCTGATATTTCCTTGTCGCTAAGAGGCTCACCAACAGCATTCATAATGGAGCCTACGCTTCTTGCTCTGTCAGAAGGATATGAGTAAACTTACCAAATCTATGGTCAGCTTCATTTGTATCTTTGCATTTAAGCGACTCTCCTTCAGATAAGGAAATACTTATCTACGCTACTCCTCTTTCTTAGATAGTACAAGCTTTAGATGATGACGATAATTCACATAAACAGCGAATCCACCTGACTATCACCCTGAACATCCTTTATGTCTTTTGCATTTACGCTAATCTTAAATACCACGCTTCTTGTTTCTTTTATCATAAGCTGTTTCAGTATTATCAATAGCAATTTTTATTATTAGCGTCAAACACATCATTATTCTGCAGCTGCTACATCATAATCAGTAAGGAACTTCTTTAGCTGCTGTTCTTGAAAGTACCTGTTTATCAAGAAGCTTTGACTGATAAGGTATTCAACCATCTTGTTAAGTAATACGTTGCCTCCTGACGCAAGCAAACAGTAAAGTTCTGCAGCCTGTTTAACCCGTCTTCACGCTCGGATACAATCAAATTGATGCTCCATAACTTTTTGACTTAAACTTAACAAAGTTATCTACTCCTCGAACGAGCTTTTACCTCAAGGACATGTCCTACTACATTACCGTCCTTAACTACTTCGTAAACATTATTTGTAACACCACTTGTAGCTTCAGTGATTGGTTTGTTAATGTTCATTAACTTCTGCGTGTCTGCCCATGGTCTCATCGCCAGCAGGATTCTTTTGAAAACAATTTTTCCAGCTTTATCCCGCTTGCAAGTGTTGCAGCAGTACTTTCACCAAGCTTTCTAAGTGAATATCCGTTCGTAGAGTTGATTGTATCACTATCTCACCCTAACATTCTTATCAAAAATGAAGGCATCAGTACATGTAGTAATCACCAGGTGCGGCTACTGTATTCTTATCAGCAGTCATTGTCCACTCAGGCTCATTGCTTATATACTCACCTAATCCTGCATCAAAAGCATTATCACTGCTTACTGCTAACTGGCTTTTAGCAGTCTTATTGATTGTACCCTATCTGACCATTGCCACCATAATGTACGTCTAAAATAGATGCATCGTAGCTTTTGTCTTAAACTTAATGTTATTATTCCACCATACATACGCATCATTGTCAAATCGTGAACTGTAATTATCAGCGTCTACCTTTGTTAGGATAGTAAGAAGGAATCTCTCTTTAACATTAGGTATGGTAAAAGTATGATTATCCCCAGAAAACTACAGGAGTTAACTCTGTTTTCTCCTCTTTCCAGGTATTTTTGTCTTATCAAAGGTCTGTACATAATGCCTTCTCAAATTTCTGAGGTATTCTTCCGGTTTTATCTTTTGGTAAGTTCATCAGAAATGGTTACATCACCTAAGTCGTACTCAGGTCGGTTAAACTCCACTGTCCGGTGATTGTCTTAGTGCCTGCGTTAAAAGCTTCCAAGCTTTTCGCCCATTTTTCTAATGGTAACGTCTCTATGTTTAGACCAGAACTGACTTGTTTCCATATTTTACGAGGTGTATATCATTAGGATAATTTCTCACACCTGATAGAGCCAAAAATCACCGCCAAAGTTTACATCAGTACTATGCTTGAGTACTGCTTTACCTACATTAGAAGGATCCGGTCATCTGCCTCTTACTGCATAGTTTTATAATATTGGTATATCCTGTATCTCTAAGGGTTGTCAATTGATAAGCCTGATGATTTATCTCTTGATTTGCCATTTACGGTAAATGTACCTTCTATAAAATTGTTTCGTTTACTCCACCCTTTGGATAATCACGGAAGGTATAGCCTTCAAGACTTAGAGGTGCCCTTAGGGGAAGATCCTCTTACATATCTTTCAGCTGTAATGGTCCAGTCAATCTTAGAGTTCTTCACATCAAGAACTCCGGTCTTTGTAAGATTGACATCACCGACTATTTCTCCAAGCTGATAGTCTTTACCAAAAATTCTAATCACTTTCTCATTGGTTGTAGTAAAGTCAAACTTAGAAAGGTCAGTAACTAAAGTAACTGACGCACCGATTGAAGTGCTGTCCTTTTCAAAAACAGCGTCATCTGTGTTGGAAAAATCAAATTTAACCTTGATATTTCCATCGTCATCATGGTAAAGATAGCATCACAAATCTTAAGTTTTGATGCTGTATCTTCTACAGGGCGCACAACTTCATTAACACTTCCATTAATTTTTAGCTTACTTCCTAAGTCAAACTGAATATAATCGCCCTTATTAATGCGGTTTTCTTCTGTTAAACTCTTGTTAAACACGGCGTTAAAGGATACATCCATCCTAATATAATTTGCTGTGTTTATTTCACCTGTAACAGGCTTCTCACTGTTACTGCTGTCCTGCTGATAGATATTTACAGCCACATTTTTCGCAAGATTTGTCTTGTCACTTCCAGCTGCGGCTACACATATTCAGAAGCTTTACTCCTGTTAGCAAATACCGCTAACGTAAGTATGATCCCTAATAGTGCCATTCCATATTTTTCCATATTTTTACTCTCCTTTGTAAATTATTTCCCCTCCCGCACTTGCGGAAAGATTATATCCTTCCTTGGGATCCCTCATGAGTTTCACAAATAGTAAAATACTCGGCATATATTTTTGCCACTTGTAATATTTATACCAAAAATCCACAAAAAGCGCAAGTAAAAACATACACAAAAATCATTTTTATTTGTCACATTTAACAAATGTTTTGATTTTCATGTATGTTTTCGGTAACCTTTATCGGTAACTCTGTATTTTATACGTAATCTTCTTTTCTTCTTTTACGTTTTTCTAACTGTAAAGCCTGCCATTATTACAAGTCCCATACCTGCAGCGTAGTACCAAACTGTGGACGCGCCACCTGTCTTAGGGAAGTGTATTAGTACGGCTCTTCTTTTGCCTTAAATCCGTCTAAAGGTGTTTTATCCTTCTCAAAGATATACTCCTTTTCTCCGTTAGGGCTTGGTTTTTCTTAACAGCCTTACCTGAGGAGTTCCATCATTTCCTATAACCTCAAATTCATCAGGACTGTTAGGGTCATTTTGGATTTGGTGTATTATTTATAGGATATGAAGGTATAGAAGGTGTTGGGTTTGGTGTGTTAGGAGTTACAGGATTGACCGGAATCAGCGGTGTTGGGTTCACAGGTGTTGGAGGAACCACAGGCTTCTCCGGTGTTGGAGGGGTTGGAGGTGTTACAGGCTTCTTATTATTGATTACTGTAAGCACCTTCTTGTTCAAAGCTTGCCTTTCTTCATAGTCTCCATCTAAGACGATGCTCAAATCACCATTTTCAAGCTCAACAACCTTAATCTTATATACGACTCCGTTTGTTTCATAACCTTCCGGTGCTTTTGTCTCTGTAAGCTCATAGCTTCCAGCAACAAGATTCTTAAACTTAACTGCACCATTTGTTACGGTCTCAACAGTTCCATATCCTTCTCTGTAACTGTTCCGTCTGCAAGTCTCTTTTAAGCTAAACTTTTATCCTGCAAGCGCTTCACCATCAGTATTCTTCTTGATCTGATGCACATTATAGTTCATATCATAGGGCTTCCCCAGACATTAGCTTTCCACACTGGTGGCTACTCTTACTACTGGCCTACCACTTTGTCTGCCTCTATGAGAAACACTATTCTCAAGAGAAGCGTTCTTTTTCTACATCTTTGCAAAGTCTGTGATATAGAGAATCTGTATCCTGCATTTCTGTCAGGAATATACAACCAGCTTCTTCTTTGCAGGTCATACTTGAATATTTCATCAAGTCCGTAGTAATCTCTACCGCATTAACAAAGTTGCACGGCATCGTCATACTCTATCCCTTCCATACCTTATAGTTGTCATCTGCAAATATAAAGCTTTATCTGTACCCCTTTTCTTTTCTAAGTACAAGGTGCAGTTTACCTCATCCTCAAGTCTAACTGTAGCTGTCGTTAGCACTGTAGACTCTGTATGGCTGTATAGTACATTCAGTTGATGTGCCATGGTCATCGATGACGCCTTATCTGCGTCATGAGTTCTTCCAAAGGAATCTTTCATCATACTTTGCATATGCATTTTTAGAAATAGTGGAATAACTGCCATCAGCTTTAATTGTGGCATTGTTCCATACTCTCCCCTTTTTTCATTAGCAGTAATGTCTTTTTCATTACAGCCTTTACAAAGATAACATAAGGGCTGTCTATCTTGTCAAACGAAAAAGTAATCAAATCATTATGGAAACCATCACTTCTAATATTGGTGGTTATGCCTTTGTCAGTTATTTCCTGATCTGAAAGAGGATTTCCTACAGCATTTACCAGTGAGCCAATTTCTCCTGTGATATCGTTAGAAAATGTCGGAACACTGCCATATCTGTCTGCGTCTCATTTGTATCTTTGTGCCAAGTGTAGGCTCACCCTTGTAGATAAGGAAGTACTTATTATCCTTTATTGGTGCAAGTTTTAGGTTGGAATCTAATTCGTCTGTTAATATAAACTTCCTTAGTCACCATTTACATCCTTGATATCCTTTGCATTTACACTGATTTTAAAGACTACAGATCTGGTATCTCTGTCATAAGCTGTGTCTCTGTTGTCAATTGCTCTGTTGTTTACAGAGTCATATACATCACTGTTTGTAGCCTCTGCATTATAATCAGTAAGGAACTTCTTTGCAGCTGTCTTTGAAAGTACATGCTTATCCAAAAGCTTTGGCTGATAGTGGTATCCAACCATCTTATTAAGTACTACGTGAGCCCCCTTAGTAAGCGCGAGGTAGTTCTGTACCTTATATATACCGTCATCACGGTCTAATACAACGAGGTCTTTGTCCATAACTCTTGACTTAAACTTAGCATAAGTTATCTACTCCCTGCAAGCTTAAGCTCAAGTATGTGGCCAACTACAACACCACACTTAAGGACTTCATATACTGAATTGGTGAGCCCGCTTGTAGCATCTGTGACAGGGCTTTCAGGGTTTACAAGCTTCTGGTGTCTTCTATAGATTGTATCTCTGTTTATTACATTACTTGAAAATACCTTATCAAAGCCCGCACCGCTTGCAAGAGTAGTAACGCCATTGTCTCCTACTTTTCTTATGGAGAAACCATTATCTGTATTTTATTGTTTTACTCGTCTACATTTACACTATTATCAAAAATGAACGCATCAGTACATATAGTAGTCGCCGAGGAGTAGATACAGCATCCTTATTAGCTGTTACTGTCCACTCAGGTTCAAAGCCGATATAATCGCCTCTTCCACCTACATATCCCTCATCTCTATCTGCCAATGTCTGGCTTTTAGCGGTCTTGTTAATCTCGCCAAATTTGATGTTACCACCAGGTACAGTATAGATATCAAACTATGTAACTTTGATTTATTCTTTACATTGTTATTCCACCATACGTATGCATCATTGCTAAAATCTATACGCAGTTGTCTGGCTCAATCTCTGTTTCAATGATAATCTTAAATCTACCTGTGACATTAGGTATGGTAAAGGTATGATTGTCGCCTGAAACCACTGGTGTTATTTCAGTCTTAGTATCACTAAATTTAGAGCTTGTATTATCGTAATACTGGATATATGCCTTCTTAAACTTCTGTGGTATCCTGCCCTGATTGTCCTTGGTAAGTTCATCAGATACCGTTACATCACTCAAGATTATACCAGGGTAATTGAAGTCTATAGTCCGCGAAATGTGTCTTGTATTGGCATCATAAGCACCAGTCTTTTTGACCTGTTTTCTAACAACAACTCCTGCATATGCATTCCAGTATTTTCTTGTTCCATATTTACTAGTCTCCACATTATTGCTGTATCTGCGTTGACCAATCAAACTGCCACCAAAGTTAACATCTGTACTGAGCTTTTATTACAGCTTTGTTGTTATTATTAGCATCAAGATCATCTGCCTTTATTGTATAAGTCAAGATACTCTGCTATACTCACTACCCCTTTCATAAAATACATTAAGTCCTGATGTTTTGTCCTAGACTTATCATTGATAGTGACATGTATCATAGTTATTACCTAATCGTTTAAGTGATTCGGGTCATCTTCTGTTGTCATATCCTTCAGGCTAAGAGGCTGCTTTTGGCTCAACTCCCTTTAGCAAAACTTTCAACTGTTATAGTCCAGTCAATCTTAGAGTTCTTTACGTCAAGTACTCCGGTTTTTTGTTATCTTCACGTCGTCATCAATTGTGCCAATCTTGTACTCTTTTGCCGAAGATTCTAATTACCTTCTCAGTGGTTGATACAAAAATCAAGCTTTGAGAGGTCAACCTTTACTTTTGATAGAAGCACCTCACAGTTGTGCTTTCTTTTCAAAACTCATCAGCAGTATCTGAAAATCAAATCTTGCTTTAACGTTGCCATCAGCGCTCTTGTAAAGATTACGTCACATATCTTAAGCTTTGAAGCTTTGTCAACGATAGGCTCTTTAATATTATCAAGTGCTTCATTGTCTCCTGCAAACTTAAGCTTATCACCTAAGTTAAACTCTACATAATCACCCTTTTCAATGTGCTTATCCGCATCAAGTGCCCGGTTAAATACGCCCGTAAATGACATATCAATCTGAATGTCATTTTCCGTATTAATATCTCCTGTAACAGGCTTATAACCATCATAGCCTTGCTTTTGTGAAATGGTCATCTTAGCCGTGCTTTCCACAAGACTAGTCTTGTCATTACCAGCTGCCGTTACAAATTCAGGCAGTTTTACTCCGGTTAACACTATAGCAACTGTGAGTATCAGACCCAACAGTGCAGATCCATGTTTCTTCCACATACGTTCTCTCTCCTTTATTATTGTTTTTCCGCCTCCTGCCATCAGCAGAAAGAAGTAAATGTCCCATATTTTGGTGTCTACGGGTTACAAATAACATATTTAGTTATTCTATAATTTATTACTATAACATTTATATCAGAAATTCACGAAAACTGTAGTAAAAACATACACAAAAATCATTTTCTTTGTTGTATTTAACGAAGAATTTGTTTTCTGTGTATGCTTTTCGTGGTTTTATTCAGTAAGTCTGTAATCTAAGTAACTTGTTTGCACTAATACTTTCTTTGTGCTTAGCTTTCACCTCTTTCCTTGTATATATCTTATTAAGTTTTTCGTACTTAGCTTACTTCTTTCTTCGTACTGTCTTTTGTACTAACTTAGACTCATGTTTGTGCTTATCTCATTACTTTTCTTTTTACGTCTTATGAGTACCAAGCCGCCTACAAGAACCAGACCGATTCCAGCAACATAGTACCAAACTGTAGAAGTTCCACCAGTCTTAGGAAGGTTCTTCTTTCCCTTGTTTCCACTCTATGGAGTATCATCATCATCATCATCTGATTGTTCTTTCCCTTTGGCTTATTGGTCTTTACCACCTTACCCTGTGGGTCTTATCTTCATCAACAACCACTCCATCAGGTGTCTTAGGACTATTTGGAGTAGGAGTTATAGTAGAAGGTGTGGATGGGGTAATAGGTGTAGTTGGGGTTGGTGTAGGTGTTATAGGTATAACAGGTGTTGGATTATCCGGTGTTGGGTTAACAGGAATTAAAGGTGTAGGGTTATCCGGTGTTGGTGGCACCTGCAGGAGTTGAGTTATCTGGTGTAGGTGGTACCACTGGTGTTGGGATTATCTGGTGTAGGGAGGGTAACAGGGATTTGGAACATCAGGTGTCTTTTTGTTAATAACAGTAAGAACGCTCTGATCCATCTTTTGCCTTTCCTTCATAGTTTCCATCTAGAAAAGTACCTTTAATCCGCCATTTTCAAGCTCTACAACTTTTTATCTTGTATACCACGCCATTTTGATTCATAACCTACAGGTGCCTTTGTCTCGGTAAGCTCATATTCACCTACTGTGAGGTTTTTCAAACTTAACTGCAGCATTGGTTGCGATACAACTGTCCCTTTATCCCCTGCAGGACTCTGTGCGCTTGCAAGCTTCTTTAAGTTAAACTCTGCTCCAGCAAAGCGCCAGCCTTCCAGTATCGGTCTTTACTAACTGAAATGCACCATAGTTCATATCCTTAAGGCTGCCCCAAGCGTTGGCTTCAACCTTGTGGCTTACTCTTACTTCACTGCCTACCTGTTTGTCTTTCTCTATAAGAGCAACGCTGTTCTCAAGAGATACATCCTTTGCTACATCTTTTGCAAAGTCTGTGATATATGAGAACCTGTATCCTGCATTTCTATCAGGAATATGCATAACCAGCTTCTTCTTTGCAAGGTCGTACTTGAATATTTCATCAAGTCCGGTAGTAATCTCTACCGCATTAACAAAGTTACCGGCTGCGTCATACTCACCCTTCCATACCTTTTATAGTTGTCATCTGCAAATATAAGCTTGTCCGTGCCCTTTTCTTTTCTAAGTACAAGATAGCGGTTTAACTCATCTTCCAGTCTAACTGTAGCTGTATCGTTGGCAGCATATACCTGTATGGCTTATAGTACACATTCCAGTTGATGTAGCCATGGTCATCGATGAAGACCTTATCTGCGTCATGGTTCTTCCAAAGGAATCTTTCATCATACTTTTGCATATGCATATTTAGTAATGCAGTATTGCCACCTTCAAGCATACTGTGGCATGTTCCATACCTCGCCTTTTTCATTCAAAAGGAAGATCATTTTTCATTACAGCCTTTACGAAGATAACATAAGGCATGGCTATCTTGTCAAATGAAAAGGTAATTAAATCATCGTTATAACCATCTTTTCCGATTGTAGCCTCTATACCTTTGTCTGCTATTTCCTGATCTGAAAGAGGATTACCACAGCATTTACCAGCGATCCTATCTTTCCTGTTATATCGTTAGAAAATGTAGGAACACTGCCATATCTCTGGTCTGCTTCTGTTTGTATTGTTGTACTTTGTGCAGGCTCGCCCTTGTATATAAGGAAGTACTTATTATCTTTTATTGGTGCCAGTTTTAGCTTGTAGCATAGTTTATCATTTAAGATAAACTTTCCTAAGTCACCATTTACATCCTTGATATCCTTTGCATTTACGCTGATTCTAAAGACCACAGATCTGGTATCTCTATCATAAGCAGTGTCTCTGTTGTCAATTGCTCTGTTGTTTTACAGCGTCATATACATTACTGTTTGTAGCCTCTGCGTTATAATCGGTAAGGAACTTCTTTGCAGCTGTCTTTGAGAGTACATGCTTATCCAAAAGCTTTGGCTGATAGTGGTATCCAACCAGCTTATCAAGCACTACGTGGGCTCCCTTTGTAAGGGCAAGAGACATGGTATCTGATATACACCGTCATCACGGTCTAATACAACGAGGTCTTTTATCCATAACTCTTGACTTAAACTTAGCATAGTTATCTACTCGAGGCACAAGCTTAAGCTCAAGTATGTAGCCAACTACTACACCCCCCTTGAGAACTTCATATACTGAATTGGTCACTCCGCTTGTAGCATCTGTGACAGGACTTTCAGGATTAACAAGCTTCTGGTGTCTTTTATAGATTGCATTTTTTGATTTATTTGAAAATACCTTTGTCAAAGCCCACACCGTTTGCTAAGAGCAGTAACGCTGTCTCTACTTTTTCTTATGGAGAAACCATTAGCAGTATTTATTGTTTCTCTGTCAACACTTTCACACTATTATCAAAAATGAGACGCATCGTACATATAGTAGTCGCCATGAGAGATAGATACATATCCTTGTGCTGTTACTGTCCACTCAGGCTCATAGCCGATATAATCGCCCTTGCCACCAACATAGCCAAGTTCACCTTCTGGTGAGGCCTGGCTTTTAGCGGTCTTGTTAATCTCACCAAACTTGATATCTCCACCTGGTACAGTATAGATATCAGCATGTAGCTTAGTCTTATTCTTTACATTGTTATTCCACCATACGTATGCATCATTGCTAAAGTCTATACGGTAGTTGTCAGGCTCAATCTCTGTTTCGATAACAAGCTTAAATCTACCTGTAACATTAGGTATAGTAAAGGTATGATTGTCACCTGAAACCACTGGTGTTATTTCAGTCTTAACACTACTAAAATCATATTTATCATAATCATAAGCCTGGATATATGCCTTCCTAAACTTCTGTGGTATCCTGCCCTGATTGTCCTTGGTAAGTTCATCAGATATTGTTACATCACCAAGCTCATACTTAGGGTAGTTGAAGTCTATAGCCCAGGTAATTGTCTTTGTATTGGCGTCATATGTACCTGTCTTACTACCCATTTTTCTAGCTGAAACACCGGTAGAAACACGCCATCTCTCGGGGATGTATTGAACTTAACCAGCTCAACAGCATTATAATAATAGCGATCTCCCCCGCTAAATTCACCACCAAAATTAACATCTGTACTGAATTTCACTACTGCCTTACTAGTATCAGCAGTATCTAAGTCATCAGCCTTGATAGTATAAGACATAGCATCGGTATAATCTGTACCATATACTTTACCCACCTTTAAGCCTGATGTCTCGTCTCTGGACTTATCGTTGATTGTGAATGTGCCAGGTATATAGTTATTACCCCACTCTCCCTGGGAGGTAGGGTCTTCAGAAGAGTATAGCCTCTATGCTAAGAACTCGTCTGGGTTCAACACCCTTTACAAATCTTTTTGGCAGTAATGGTCCAGTCAATCTTGGAGTTCTTACATCAATGACACGGATTTGTTAATTCAACATCACTGTCAATAACGCCAACCTTGTACTCTTGCCAAATATCTTGATGACTTTCTCAGTGGTATTCTCAAAGTCAAACTTTTGAAAGGTCCACATCTACCTTGATTGATGCTCCGATATCTGCACTTTCTTTTATCAAATACCTTATCATCACTGTTTGAAAAATCAAACTTCACCTTAATATTACCCTAATGCATCCTTTGTAAATATTGCATCACAAATCTTCTACATTTAATGACTTATCATTATCAGAATTACAACTCATTGGCAGACGCATTGTCACCTGTAAACCTGAGCTTTTCACCCAAGTCAAACTGTACATAATCACCTTTTAATATAATTCCCTTCATTTAATGTCTTGTTAAAACAGCCGTAAAATGAGATATCAACCTGATATCTTTATCTCTGCTTATATCCTGTCACAGGCTTTAACCATTATATCCTTTCCTTTTATGCGAGATGGTTAGCTTTGCGATCTACAATACTTGTTTTATCATTCTCTGCAGCTAACACATAATCAGGAAGCCTTATATTTCGGTGATGAATAAAGCCAGTAAGTATTAGCCCGAGAAGCGCAGAACTATGTTTTTCCACATTCTCTCTTATGTAATAATAGTCGCTCTGAGCAGAAAGTTACAGTTGCCCCCTCCTTGGGATAACAGGCTCAAAGCAAAAATATTGTGTTTCACTACTTACCATATCCTAATTTATACCAAATATAATAAAAATAATCAAGCTAAATAATAAATTATTATATCCTAAAGATAGTACAAGGGTCATCTGTATATATACAGACAGCACAACCTTCGTAAATTAAGATAATTAAAAGTATTTTGTAACTATTACAGATTACTTTTTCTTCTTTACGTCTCTGTCTAAGTCCACTCTGCTACAAATACCAAACCAATACCTGCAACATAGTACCAAACTGTAAGTTCCACCAGTTTTTGAAGGTTCTTCTTCAACTTTATTTCCATCTAAGATATCATCATCATCTACTATCTGATTGTTCTTCTTTCCTTTGGCTTGTTGGGCTTTACTACCTTACCCCTGTAAGTCTTATCTTTTCATCAACCACCACTCATCAGGTGTCTTAGGACTATTTGAGTAGGAGTTATAGTCGAAAGGTGTGGCTACAGGTTATAGGTGTAGTTGGGGTTGGTGTAGGTGTTATAGGTATAACCGGTGTTGGATTCTCTGGTGTTGGGGTTACCGGAATTAAGGTGTAGGGGTTATCCAGTGTTAGTGGCACTCGGAGTTGGATTAACCGGTGTCAGCTGGTACTAGGTGTAGGGATTAGCGTCATGGTAGGTACTACAGGTGTAGGAGGTGTCACAGGCTTCTACTTATTGATTATAGTAAGCTCATTCTCTGAAAGTTTTGCCTTTCCATCATGCTCGCTGCCTCATCGTGAGAACTCCACCTTAAATCCGCTTTCAAGCTCTGTAACATAATCTTATAAACTATGCCGTTTGAGTCGTATCTATCAGTGTGTCTTATCTTCAGTAAGCTCTATACTCACAGGTGTTAGCTTCTCAATAACAATGGCTGAATTAGTCGTAGAATCAAATGTTCCCAATAACCTCTTAGGGTTTTGCTCCATTGGTAAACCTTGTTAGTGAACTTAGCTCCTGCAAACCTTTCGCCATTCTCACTCAGTTTTAACTATCTGGAGACGCTCACTTAGGCCTCTTGGTTAAGCTTCCCAAGCTGTACCGTCAATCTTATGGTTAACTGTTACCGTACTGCCCATTCTTTGAGGGTCTCTATAAAGATTCCGCCTCATTATCAATTTGTCACGAGGCTTTGCATTTGTCCAGTAAAATCAGTTATATAAGAAATCTTATATACTGAATCGTTGTCAGGATAATGATTACAAACTTTCAGCTGTTGTGTCATAGGTAAAAATCGTCAAGTCATGTAATCTCTGAAGGACTTGATAGATCACCTGTTATTTTCTTCTTTCTAATCAATATCGACAACGCAATTCAATGCTATAAGACTCTTATAACGATTTTACTGATATGCTAATGAAATAATAATGAGCAACTGTAAAACCTCAGCAGAATGAGCGATGCTGATGACAGTTGACCATGGGGTGTTTCGAACGGCTTTGGAAGCTGACAGGACCTATGGGCGTCCGGATGGTTGGGCGGTGACGGCTGCGGGCGGTTCGCTAACGGGCGCGTGAACAGGCGGAAGGTTGGGGCGTTGATTCTGACTGGTCGGCCATTGTTGACCAGTGCGGTGTCGAGGCTTGCTGAATGGGCCTGATGGATGCGACGGCGCGGTTGCTGGATTGGTGCACGGCAGCGGATGGAGTGGAGTTCTCCGATAAGCTGGCGGAAGACCTTTCGATGAGCAATCGTGAAGCCTGTGTTTCTGCCGCAAGCCTGCAACGCCATTGTCCGCCGCAACCTGCCGCCGGTCAGTCGCAGTGCCGCCGGCACCGGATAACCGCTGATTCCGGTAACGGAGAATCGGCGCCGGTTACCTGCGCCGGCCCCGGCCGCGGCCTGCCGACGCAACTCACTGTGGGCACTGATGGTGGTGGGGGCGGTAATGAACCCACAGGCTGGTGGTAAGCCAGCTAGCTAGGAAGGCTGATCCGGATGATGCAGATGAGTAAGCGAAGAACCTTCAGCTGGTGGAGACTCACGGTTGTTCTGCGGTGTTGTTGGGCGGACGTGAAAGAAAGTAATCTGTGATTACAGGTAACTGACAATTTACGAGAGGTTGGTAGCAATCTGTGCCTGTGACGCCTGTTCTTCGTTTTGAGCCACGGGATGGTGTTGGCGATTGACACGGTATGTTGGTGTAAACAGGATGACAATGAAATAAACGTGTTCTTTAGTCAGGAGGGGCAACTGTAACTTTGCCAACTTTGCAGGCGTGTACATGGAGGGAATGGGCGTATCGGTTCTGCGCTGCTCAGGCTGTGACCATCACCGGGCAGGCTTTCTGATGTGGCCTGCAGAAAGTGTTTCAGGCTGTGTGAACATGAAATAACAATGCAAAGACTATAATGATTATAACCTGTGACGGTCTGGCACCTGGTCTGTCGGTTATCGACGTGTTTATGGGGCAAATGAAGATGCTGACCAAAAGGTGATTGTACGGTTTGAGCAGGTGAAAAGGAGGCGAACAATGCGTCTGCCAGTCTGATAAGTCGTGCGTAATGATGATAATGTTGAGATACGCCAGGTAGCTGTTGGGTGGTTGATTTTCAAACAGTGATGGGCAAACGGTGATAAAGAAAGTGCGAATATCGGGCATCAATCAGGTGGTCATCAGACGCTTTCAAGGTGACGAGCTACTGCTGAAAGTCGTCGAAATGTTGACAAATACGGAACGGCGTTGACCGACGAATAACAGGCTCCGGTGTCGTGGTCGAAACCAAGATCGTGGACCATTACTGCCAGGCAGCGAAGGGTGTTGAACCTGAACGGCATGAAGTGCGGTCCGGTGAATGCTCGCTGGCGCATTCACAATCGACGACAAGTCGAGACAGATCGAGCAAGGTGGTGCTGTGGTACAGATGCTGCAAATGTATATCGGGCTGACTGTTCGCGATGCAATGAGGCGACAGTGGCTGATGATGATGGCGAGGGGAATGCAATGCTAATAACAGCTTCAGTTGGACCAGCCATCGAAGACGTGTTCAACGAAAATGGTGTGGGTACAGTACGCTGTAATACAAAGATTACACAGGCTATGGTCAACCTGGTAGCGAAACGGTGTGGCTGTCTGGTTACCGGGTTTCAATCGGCGGACCACGAAGCTGAAGGCTGCTGTCGACCTGATTATGAGCGTCTTGTGGTGTTGAACGAAATAACACCAGTGATTCGGTGATGTCGCCGCTGCTGCTGTGTTGGGCTGGTTAGCTTGTTATCCCGAGCAATTATTGACCAGCACCATGTTTGTAATGATGAGAACGGCATGTCAGGGCTCGGGAACAAGCTGTGCGCAGCCGCGGTGGGCGGTGCTGGTTTCGCCAAAAGCAGGCGCTCTGCTGGCTCGGTGAGGCAGGCAATTATCGGCTGTGACCTGGTGGTTGTGTTTAACAATAGGATGCTGTATCCTCGGCATTCTGTACGACCGTTGACAATGCGAAAACAATAAACTACTAACTAATATTTCTCCGAGAAAAAGTAAGGAGACAACACCCAGCATTACTGCTATTTGCAAACGATGATGGTATTTTCAAATGGGCTCAGGTATGAACGCCAGAAACATTGTCTGAAGTCGCAGGCTCTTTGTTCGTATGTGAAGTTGAGGGCCAACAGTTATTTTGTCGCGAAGCTGTGCTGGAAGCGATAACGCTGGTTGGAATCGGGATTGGCGGATAAAGTTCCTCGTTGTGACCAGATGGGTGTATCCGGAGTACGGGGAACTACGCGCCCGCAATTAGCGATAGCTGGGTTGGTGCGCAACTCGACCAGCTTTGAGACAAACATGTACTCGGGGCGGCTGAAGTTCGCCACCGTAACGGAAGACCGGCTGACAATGTATGTGAGCATGGCTGTTGAACGGTGACAACGGTTACTAACTATGACAGAGATACCGAATCAATGTTCTTCAAGCGTAAATACGAAAATCGGGATAACAATATTGACAGAAGGGACATCGTAAATGATGGCGCTCTTGGCGCAATAGATAATGAAATGCTTTCGCTACGAAATCTGCTAAAAGTACAACAATACAGTGAAGCCAGACTCGGCGATATTCGTTTTCTGACGGGCTACTGTTTGGTGGGATCGCTGACAATAACGTAGATGATCATATTTCGAGATCGATGGCGAACAAGTGTGGAACTGCAATCAGAAAGTGCAGCTTTTCGTTTGACAAGATGACGACATATGTTGTCTTCGTGAAGGCTGATGGTGAGACGAAGGGCGAGGGCCGTGGAATGATGTACGGTGTGACCGGTGCTGTTACTAGATGTGCGTATGCAGTATGAAGACTGGAACTATGACGGAGTCTTCGTCGACGACCAGCTGTCGACGAATGTGCCTCAAAATACGGTATGTCTTTATGACGCGACCGGCTGATTAATTCAGAGACGGATGGCTTCACTGTCGCTGAAAGAGGGCACCGGACAGCTTATATTTGCAGTTAACTTCCGTGGAAGAATGATGCGTTAACGTTGATGCGGGCGTACTGCCGACGATGAAAGCGGTTATGTTCTGACAAAATAAAGTCAGATTCTCGCCGCTGTCACGAACTTTGCAAAGATAACGTGGATGTATGTGGTGGCGTTGCTCTTATGAAAGGTTTCGGTAGTAAGGTAAGCCACGGGTTAGTGAAGACGCTGGATATGAAGACATGGTGCGTTTCGAGACAGTGAACGATGCTGAAGACTTTGGCACTGGCAGTTGGCAAAACTGCAAGCGCGAAATCTGCGAGACGGGGAACGTCACAGCCGATGCTGCGAGCACTCACGGTGAATGGTGTGAACACCGGTTTCAAACACCTGTGGTGAATCAAATGGTATCCCCAGATGAGTTGTGAACGGGATTGGTAACGATGGAGCCTGAAGGGAAGGCGAAGTGGATCGACGTTCAACACCGTTGATGACGAACGCCTGATGTTGATCACGTGCCCTCACCACGCGAATCAGCCGGTGTTGCCGCCTGCCAATGCCGCAGCTTTCGGATAACCGCCTTCGATTCCTGATGACAACGCGGTAATCGGCGCGGTGCCAGCGCGGCAACCGCGGTCACGCTCTGCCCAGCTCCTGCTCCAAATCCTGAACCTGATGGTGAGGGCACGAGAATGTGATAAGCAGGGAAGAACTGATGGTGGTGAGGCCTCGCGGGTGAGCGCGGGGAAGTTCTAAGACAGTGGGCTGATTCAGTACTATGTTGCTGAAGTCATTCTGGTCTTGTGGTGACAGTACTATGAACGTGAAAGAAATAATGAGGACTGGCATTTATGGTCTAGTAGTACAGACAGTGCGAAGAGTAGTGCAACAATAGACAGGGAAAAATTGAAGCGGCACAGTGAGGCAGGCTGTGCCAGGTCCCAGACACGAATAAAGGCACGGCTGCAGAGGCAAGACCTAACTGGATTAAATGACAAGAAAAATGATTTTGTTGTTTTGCCTCGGTATGTGTGCAGTGAGGTGTGGACAACTAATGTGTTGTGACATCGGACACCAGGCGGGACGTGCCTGCTGCGCTGGTGTTTGAGGCGCAATAGGGAGGGCGGCGTGGTGGATCTGCGCGGTGGGCTCACGGTTGCTGCTGGTGTTGACAGGCGGTGCAACGGCGGCTGACAGACTGATGTTGATGAGCTGCGACTGGGTGACAGGCTGAACTATGATGATTGCTCGTATTACGGAGATAAGCGGAAGTATTCGAACCGATGTTTCTTCTTTCGGGGCATGATATGAACATTGAGGCCGTAACAAGTTCTTTCAGGTGATAACAGGTTGCGAAGTGTCAAACGCGATAAGGCTATCGTTCAAAGCTTAAAACTATGTGACGTATCTTACAGGCGCTGATGTTGACGATGGCTGGTTGATTTTCAGACTGCTGTGATAATGGCTGCTGGTGCTTCGATGACCTCGAAGCGATTTTAATATCGACCACTGAAACAGTAGAATGTTCACGACAGGCCAAGACAAACAGTGACGACGGGTCAAAACGGTGCGGCTCTGGATGGGTCATGGTGAACTGTGGGGAGTTGATGGCTGTGCAGCAGCAACGGAAGAATAACTGCAATGAAGATGACCTGGTCACTGGCTGGTGGTGTGCCGGCACGAAAGGCCGGTATTCTGTGTCTTGACCTGTAAAGGCAATGATGTGATGCTAATAATGACGGCAGGCTAACTGATAAACTCGACGATTGAGGCTGCAATACGGTAATGGGCGAAATGTGGAACGAAACATGCTGGTGCATGGGGATTGAAAACAGGTCAGGGTGCTGCTGATGCCATACAAGACAGTGCGGACTATGAACTCGGTGCGGTATGTCTTCGGTGACAACGGTATCGAACACCAGAACAATGGCTGAATACCACAGGCGGGCGCCTGACAGCCTGGCTCTGAAACTGATGATATGAACTGAAACTCTTGCCGGTGGTTTCGGGCGTTGCAGCTGCCATACCTGGCGTGCGAGGTGTGGATTGTCGATGGTGAGATGACAAACCATGGTTACGGCAATGATGCCGTGGAGACTGGCTGATAATGAGCAATCGGGGACCGCGCGATGTCTGCTGGCCACAGTGGTATTTGTCGAGTTGGCGGATGTGGACAGCGGACGTTGACGAATGAGATGAGATGTGGGTGGAAGAGGGCGATTATGGGCGCGGTGGTGGACGGTGGCACCGTGGGTGCTGGCGTGCGCCTCATAATATTGCGATGCGTTCGTTTTGATGACAATGAACGTGGAAGACGGCTCCATGAAGGTAGGGAAGTTGTGGCGTTACTGCGCGAAGCGGGCGAATGGGCTGACACTCGGTAACGGAGATGCAATCTATGAACGCCGGGCTGTAACCTGACCCAATGCTGTCTTTAACGGACTCGCCAGTTATGTCGCGGGGAAGTGATGTTGTGGTTATTGCAACTGCGACTGGCTGTTGATGAACAACTTGTAGTTAAGTCGGGATGGCATAGACCAACTGATGAACCGACGATGCCGCCTGGTGCAGAACCTCGCTGGGGGCTCGTGCGCAATAAGGCGGTTGGTCTGCCAGGCTGGACAAAGACGACTGGATTCACTGCCGATTATGATGAAGACCTGAGCGGTATGCTCTGTGGCTGGCTGAGCGTTGGCTGAAGACGACGTTTCGAGATACAGATGTAATCGTCGGTGTGAAGCTGCAAGGAGGATGAAATGACGGAGCTGGGAAGTTTATGATGAACGGGTGGATTCGGCAAACTGCATAAGATGACACGAAGTGACTGCCAGGTGAGGCCTGATGTTGAACGGTCGTTGGCGACCCTGGCGATGCGGGAGAAGGCGTGGCGCGCGGCGTCTGCTGGTCGAAACGACAAGGCAACCGTGTTAGAGTGATGGTTCCTGTCGATTTTCGTTTGATATGAATGAACGCTTATGTTATCTTTGTAACTGTATTGAACGTACTGCAATGAGGAGGTATGGAACAATGCTGATTAACGATGGCATTATTCTATTTCTAAAATGTATGCAAAGTGATGATGCTGGAAATCATAAACGCGAATGGGTATGTCGACGACCATAACCATCAACGGAGATATTATAAACCGCACAGAATCTGCAGTGTAACGACTGCAACCAGACCGAACGGTCGGTACTGTAGAAAGAAGAATCATATGTTGCGGATGATATGGTGATAACTGATGCGGTGAGGCCGGACGCGATGGTATTCGAAATGACTGCAGCGGTTATGTATTCTGAACAATGCGAGACCACAATTCTCATATCTGGTTTTGCAGGTCGCAGAAGAACTATAACGAGAACAGTGTTTAACATGGGGCGAACTGAAATGGTAGTAATGGTAAGCCGCGGTGGAAAGGGCTTGGGGCATGAACTGTGTGCTGGTGGCAGAGAGCTGCGATGATGGCAGGCTGAGGCAGCGAAGACGCAACAGGGCGATTACGAAATGTGAAGAACTTCGGTGAACCGTAACAAATGGTTGATTGAACTGAATGTGCTGGAAATATGGTACAGGCGCAGGTTTATCGGCAAGCAGGTCGCCTGCCAAGGTTGTTGACGAAAAATGATTGACATCGTCTGGAATGGGCTGAAGGCAACTGGTGCGAAAGGTGCGGCTCGGTAATCAATAGGCTGCCAACCTCGGCTACCGAAGCCGTGTTCGATCGTCAACGACACCAGGCCAACACCTGCTGCTGTCTGCCAAATGTGCCAGGTGTTCGTCCTGATGATTTGAACAGAAATGATGAACTCCTCGAAGTGAACGTTGAAAACCAGTGACGGAGAAAGATGTCGGGAAGGATAACACCTTGGGCGGATTGTGAGAGCCGTGCAGCTCTGGGACTGGTGGCGCGTCACGGTTGTTTGCTGCGAGTAGCGGGACTTGTGGCGGGCTTCCCGATTGAAACATGAAGAAATACGTATCATCTGAGTTACCGGTGCCGTTTATGCAGTCAAGGCGTTGACCAAATGAACAAATAAATGATTACTGTTATATTTTGCTGCGCGTGGTTTTCGGTATGCGTACGAGTGATGCCGGTATTGTTGTGGTCGGGGAAGGACCTCTTCACGGTGCGGATATTTACGAGTAGTATGGGCATATGGGTGTTTTATTGGGGTCATGCCCGTTAATGATGTGAGATGGCTTTCTGATGTCTTGGCCGCGACGCAGGCTGACTGAACAGGCCTCTTGCGGTAACGGTAATCGCTCATCGACGGACGGCAATAATGAAAACCTGTGCAGTGAAATATTACGGCAAATATAACCGGACGGATGTATCGCTAACGCCGTTCTTAGTGAAGAAAACCACGTGGGCGATTATGTTGATTTGACTGAAATATTTAAAATGATGGGTGTTAATGTTAGCCCTGTGAAGACTGCGGCATCAGGCAAATTTATTGTTCTTCTGTGACGATGAAATATCGGGTAAGCGATTTTCAACAGGCTGACGCTGTTTGAGGACAACGCAGGCGTCGTGCTGATGCCGACTCTGGTTGACTTGCTGACAATGAAAGAAATGAAATTTTTGACAGGCTGGCGGCGGAAAATAATCGTGATCGTCTTGCAAACCGGGATGTGATGTGTTTCTAAAAATATGAAGGATCTTCTGGTACCCTCAAATGTGAGAAGTATACTCCGTGGTGTGAAGACGGGCAAACGAAGCTGACCACATGAAGGTACGTTACCGTAAAATCGAGATCGTCATCGGGCTTAATGTTAAACCCTGAAGGCGGGATATACCAATATCTGTGCTATACCCGTGAACAGATGAGATCACTAATAACAGGTAGCTGTATAACAATGTGCGATGGGCTGACGACGTTAACTCATCGGGTGATATTATCATCGATGCTGCACTTACCGTAAATGGAACAGTGATTCTGTTCGCTGTAATTTCGTTACCGTGAAAAATAGACGGCGCGGGCGCAACGCATGCTGGGTGCTGATGCTGGACGATGAGTTTAACCGTTTCTGTGCGACGGAAACGATGTAACATTTCTGATGAACCTGAATCGACCGGGCTCTCGAAATTGTTTGCTATGCAGACGCTGATGAACGAGCACGGAAGAAACGGTAACTCTGTAGTTTTGAGGGATCATGCTTTCGCGCAATGGTGAAGGTCGCTGTACTGTCTGACTGATGATACGATTCACGACGGGCAATGGTGAATAATGACGTTAATTTAGACAAACTGCTCCATCTATTTGGTACATATTGACGTGTTCGAATAGGTAAGTTGCCAAAACGGTTAACGGCAGTGACCTTTGTCGGGAGATGGTGGTATAAACGTGAACCGGTGAACGTGACTGTGACCAGGCTGACAGCGCACTGATGATGCCGTAACAAATGCCTTCATTTGATAAAATGTGAGGCGATGGTGACCTGATATCCTGAACGGATGATCGCGAAAGCAGTGAAACTGCTGTTGCTGGCCAGACAAGCGCTGGAAAGAATATTTTCGAGAATCCTGCTGACGACGGATATCAGACGCCGGGGGATAATGAACGTTAACAGGCAATCGCGAGCTTCCACCAGTGAATGGGCCTGTAATGTTTACAGTGATTGAGACAGTGGTGGGACATGTCGCGGTGGCTAGTTCAGAGGTGAACTTTGGTGGTTAAGGTCGAGACCCATGAACTGCAATTGTTAACAATCGGCGTGGTGGATAAACAGGCACCGAACTGACTAACGCCGAGGCGGCTGGCAGATGGTTGACTACCGTTGTCGATCAGTGACAAACAGGCCGCTTTCCGGGGCGGCGGCAAGCACTGTGATGGCGGCAGCTGGCATAATGATGTGTTTGTTGCAATAACAGGTGCTGATGACGAAACGGCAACGACGAAGGCAAGAGCGTGTTAACGGCAACTGGTATAAAGATGTTCGAAATAACAAATAGTAAACGATGGCGATGAGATATCGTATCGTCTAAAGCTGTGCCAGAATGCGTAATGTTTCATATCTGCGAGGAAGCCTGTGTAATGGACTGGTGAAACGGAACTCAATTTCAGTGAGGACTATCGCTCATCGCTGGGCAGGGGCAGGCTCCGTTGTGATGTGGGCGAGCCTCTTGGCGACGATGTTGCGCTATCGATATCAACTCGATTATGATGAAATAAGTTTGCGGTCGACAATAAACATCATATCGTTTCGGCGAACTGACGCAAGTGACCTGAAGGCCAGTGGGGCCTGAAATGGTTCGAAGACGTGGCGATTGAGACTGCGGCGGTGACTTGTTCGCTGGAGAATTATGATGGTAAAGATCTTCTCGTCATTTCAAACCGACTTTATGGGTGGAACACCGTTCACCTGACGTATGGGCGTACAGTGATGAGGTGGCTCGGGCGAGGTCGGCTGAGAATCTTTGACAGAAATTTGCTGTGGCTGATGATAACGGGTATGGGCGGGCCAGACTGTTGAATGAAAGGTCTGTGGTTATGACCTTGTGAGGCGGAAGGATTAATGATCAATGTTCGAACGACGGCCATCTGAATATCGCCTGATACCTGGTGAAAGGGTGATGAGCAAAGTGATGGTCCTTATGAAAATCCAGAAAAGGATGGTCCAAGGGGTCGGTGTTAGGCACGGCATGAAGGCTGATGGCGGGGTGCTGGTATATTATGACCCAACTGAATAGATGAAGAATGCTGATGATGACTGCGGGAGCAGGCAAGATCAGGGCTTGCAGACTCCATGTGAGCAGGATGGGGTGAACTGGTACCAGGTGGAGTATGTTTGAAACGTTGCGGGCGCGGCACTGGACAGGCTCCTGGTGTGAAGCAAACGGGATGCAGGCAAGGTGATTGACTCAATGTTGACAAACATTAACAGACGACGCAATGGTCGGGTGCCGCTTGAAGAGGAACCAGCACGGCTGGTGCTGGCCTGATTCTGCTCATGCCTGAGTCGCAAAGCCGGTTGACCACCGGCACCTGAAAATCATTTTGTTCGGTACACTAAGACGCCTGATACGCAATCGGCACTGTACCTTCATGTCAGCCAAACAGCCGCGATCTAATCGTCTAACGGCGATGGTCGGTGCCTGAAATGATGGGTTACCTCGAGCAAATTGGTGACTAATAATGAAAGAAAAGAGTATGTGACAGATGATGAACTCGCTGAGATGACTTCAGGCTGAAGAAGCCGCAAGCTATTCTAGCGGCCTGACTACGCTGGCCGATTATGTTGAGTTCATTGGACGTGAAAGAAGTCTGTGGATTTGGTGAGGTGCTGACACCATGTTGCGTTGTTGACCACGAAATCGACCATGGCAATGATCAAGGGTTGATGTATGGTATGATTGACGATAGCGAAAGAATATTTCGGCGTACGGTTTTTGTTTGCGATATTCGCAAAGGCTGCGTAAAGGCTGTGATGACATTGACGAAAATAGTTCGTTCGAACCATAGAACGGAGGTTTTTGAATCTTGCCAATGAATTACGGAAACGCGCGAAAAACGTCGCGGCTGGCTCGGGATACCTCTAAATGCGAGATGAGGGCGTGGGCATTATCGGTAATGCCGAAAATACCGAACAAGGCGTGGAGTTGAGAACGCGGTTTGTTTATAGATGGACCAGTATCTGGTCTGGCGTCATTCAGTCGTGTGTAACTTTCCGTGCGAACGTCTGCGAGATGCGGATGTCGACGGGACAACCATGAAAACGAGACGTCGGAGGAAAAGAACGATGTTGAAGATGAGCTGAAGAATGCGAAGAAGAAAGGGCTGGCGCTGGTGGAAGTGTTCGGTTTGATGGTGGTTCCTGTTCGTGACGGTGAGAGAAGAGCTGTAACCTGATGGTGAACGGTGTATCTTAAATGGAGGATGGAGAAGCGGATGGCGGGAGCTGAAAATAAACGTGGTGCGAGGCGAAGGCGTTCTGAGGCTGGAAATGTTTGCCTGTGTCGGGGTGTGTGGGGCAGGCAAGTGACGGGCGAGTGATGGTTTCGGCAAAGCCGGTGCTGTGCGGCTACGCTACGGCAACGGTGAGTTGCTGGCGGGCGTAACTCCCGACTGCCGCTGAGCGTGTTGCTGGACACGAAACGCTGGCTTCACGCTACGCGAATGAAACGCGGGCATGTGTGGTTGGTCGGGGGGAACGACGCTGGCTGCGGGAAAAGTAAGAATTAATGAAGATATTGGAACATTGCTCAGTCTGATATAGATATTCAAAAGTCACCCTCAAGGCGAGGCACCCTTATGTGGTGAGGCGGGAAGTCTTCCGTGGCTGAGCCGCCGACAACGGTGAATGAAGGCGATGAGGCATGTGACGACTAATGAAATGTCTGTTCATGCAGGCTGAACGTTTGTGGTATGAAATGGCTGATGAAAGATGAAATTGTAACGGCGCAAACGGTGGTGAGCTAACCTGTGTATGTTGTGTATAATGTTTGAGATAATAACAGTTACCAAACAGGGAGGAGGTGCATGTTGAAAATGCAGATGTGGTCAAAATAAGGATTATCCGACGTAACAAAGATTAGGGTATTTTATGTTGCCGCTGCAACAACGATGTGCTGGTATCTTCAAATGTTCGACGGGCGAACTGGTTGCGACAGGTGAGCTGAGAGAAAACAGTTTGACAATTTGAGGAAGAAAGAAGGACTCAGATGTGAAGGAAGGAAAGGCGCGAAGAACGAAAGAAGGAGGAAGGAAGGGCAGAAATATGAAAGAGAAGAAGGAAAATAGACTGAAAAGGAGGAGGAAAATGAGGCTGAGGGAGAAAGAGGTGAAGAGGTCAAAAGGATAAAGGAGGCAGGAAGAAAGAGACGGACTGTGGCTGATGAGGTCTTGAGGGGCGATTGAGGAGGTGGGGCGGTTCATGGGCAGATGATTGTGAACACGTATGACTGGCTGTAAGGGGACCCGTAACTCATCTCCGGTGTGGATAACTCGGTGCAAATGTGCGGTGCTTAATGGAGAGATAATGGACTTGCTAACGTCTTTGTTTGCAAGATGCTGGCAAACTTTATGAATGTTCGGTGTGTGGAGACCAACCGCCGATGGGCTGAGGAGAATGAAACCAGCGTGGATGTGACTGTGACTGGTGTGAAAGATGAAACAATGCTATGAGGAACACTTAAGCCAGAACTATAATTAAATGACGTAACTCTTGGATGTGGGTGCAAAGGAGATTTTGCAAACTAGACAGAATAATATAAGCACCAGGCAAGAGATACAAACTTTGTCGAATGCCAATATCAAATTCGATTTAAATAACGATTCGTATGATGTCTTTATGTGTTGGGATTGGCCGCGGACTGGTTGAATGGCTGGCTATGCTCTTTGGTTTTAAATTAACGGTTATGGTTGTAATTCGAATGAGGGGGGCTGTTTCGGCAAGCAAAAGCTGTGAGCGCGGCGGCGTTGCAATAGGCGCTGGTTCGAATGGTCGCTTGCTGGCAAGGTAACGAAAGCGCGCTACCTGATAAATATTCGCTGTGATAGTGGACGCGGGCTGGTTAATGCTGTTAATGTTGTAATTGACACAATGTGACTGCCGGTCTGCTGTGGCTGTTCGATCCGTTGGAAGGATTTTAATCCGTCGGTTTAAGTCCGCTGTTCAGCTGAAGTGATTTCTCGAGCCCGTCGAACCTCAATTCAACGTGAAAAGGTGGATTAAACTGATGTGGTTGACGATGAACACGAAACTGATGCAAGCGATCGTTCTGGGCTCTGGTCTCAACGAGCTACGAGCGTGGCTCTCAGCTGGGCTGGAGCGAACTAAAAACATTCAGACGAACCACAGATGAGGTGAATGTTCGTTTATGTAATGGCTGGCGTTACTCTGCCTGGCGACTGTACCGTGCTTTCATTTCGCTGCGGCGCGAAACTAAAACATCGGGTTCGTTATAACGTGAAATACCAAATCTGATTTTTGACTTGAAGACCATGGGCAAGCGCATCGAGCAGCCAGCTGTCTGACCGTTTAAGCGCAGATTCTTCACTGATAACGTTCTATTTTCGACAGCATTTACCAGAGTTGCCATATGGGGTAACCGCTGAAAAGGGACGGTGCAACTGTCTGGAATGACTGATGTTGCTGACCGCCTGTTACGGATCGAAGTATTTGTCGCCATCGTTGCCTGTGACTGATTAAAACCGGTGATTGACCTGTCGGGCAGGCTGGCTGCAGACAATCTGTTAATGAAGCTGATGGCGGATGAAGGAAACTGTATTGACACGGGCAATGAACCGCAGATGAATTTGTGCCTGGCTTGTGTTGTTCTATAATGTCATCGTGCTGCTAACTCAATGACCGCCAGTTGGCTTATCGTGGCCTCTATTGAAACAGAAATGCGTTTGAACAGAGTTTCCTGAAGAGCCTAAATTGTTGAAGCGCAATGGTGGCATGTTCAGATGTCTGCTGAGGAAGATGATAATGTGTGTCTGTTGCGAGCAAATAATGGTTGAAAGTAATGATGCGTGTTGCACGAAAAGGAAGGCATTTTTGTCTGCACTGACTGCTTACAGACGGTTACCTGAATAAGCACGGTAGAGGCAAAACGGAGATCTGAAATGAAGAATATGAGCATTTCGAGCTAGCTGTTGTCACCTTAAGCAAAAAGCGACGGCACTGCTTTCGGTGCAACGTGTTTCAGAAGCAAAAGCAACGTTTCGGTAACGGGGTGCTGTCTGTTCAGCGGGTGCAACGCCATCGATATTGAGACCACAAATCCCGTTATAACGTGATGGCCGGCGACAATGAGGTTAAGCGGTAATGAAGGCTACCTGACCAGTAATTATTGTGCAATCGAACAATAAACCATCCGGCTGAAGGCGGTGAGCAAATGTAGCTCGTTGAAAAACGAAACTTGATAACGCTCTTCGCCGTTCAAAACTGCTGAAAGATCATGAAACGTGCAATCTCTGTGAACGTGAAGCGCGAGGCTGCTGAAACTGCAGGTCAGGCAATTAAGCCGAGGACGCGACGATGGGCTCGTAACTGCGTGGCAGCGTGATGTGGTTTGGTGGTGGCGAGGGCACTGACGTTTACGGTGTAAATGTACCGGTTGATCTGATCAGCTGTCGGGCGTTGTGTGAATGACAGAAGTCGCTGGGTGATGCTCGAAGATGAGTTACATATAGTGACAAAGAAGACGGAGAACTGGTGAACGGCTTTGTGCTGGGAGACGATAACTGACGGCAAAACTCCGTGTCGAAGCGCAGCCAATTCGCTGAGCAACGTGAATGAGATGATTGCGCATGCTGTGACGACGAAGCTGTCGAGCTGCGTATCGGTCCGGAAAGCAGACCAGACAGAAGGACCACTGTGTTTGGTTCGTCGGAAGACCTGACTGTGTATTCGCAGAGATAACAGATCAGGATGACCGCAACGAAACCTGCCATGGGGAGACTTCGGGCTTCGGTTACAAGCAGGTGGACCCAGCAATCTGGGCGTCTTTTGTGCCGTGACTTTCAGATAATGAGACGGGTTTCAGGCAAATGCGAAAAGGACAGGGATCGCTCACTGTGGAGGAAGGACTGTCGTCATGCTGGATGGGGCACGGGGTTGCTGAGCAGATGTTTCTTGAAATGAGCTTTGTGGGTGGGCCATCTGGGTGCAACACAGAGACGCTTGTCGAGTATCGGGTCTTAACGTTGAACCGCAAGTATTGAGGTATGGGTGCCTGACACGACAGTTCGTCATCGCTGTGCGAGAATGATTGCTGCTTATGGGCTGATGCGAAGTGCATATGAAGAACTATCGTGAATGATAAATAGTCGGTTTCTTTGGATCATATCGTGCGACGCTGAGACCTCTTCAGTCGGCGACCGCAGACGGAATATCGCCGCACTGTGCGCGACTGTATCGTCTGCGGACCTGTGACAGACTACAGGCTGCGGGCAAAAGTGAATCAACGGGAAGATTTTTCTGTCAGGTTATGTTACGGTGATGCGTTCTCATTCTCGGATATCTTGAATGGCTGTTTTCGATGGGGTGACCTTATCGGTGTGTGCGGATCGGCTTCGTTGTAATGCTGTGTTTGTGTGCTGTGTTTGTGTTACCGAAGCTATCCTGATATGACGAAATCGCGAACTGCCGTTATGCCCTCATTTGTCCGGTACTGCTCCGGGCTTTATGACGGTTTATTCGACCATCTCTTACTCGTTTGGCTGGCGATTCTGCGATATGAATATGAAGGTAACTTTCTGTTTATCTGAGGAAAGCGATTATGAGCACTGCGTGCGCCAGAGCTGACTTATGTTTAAGCAGATAAACTCGATGAGGGCGAAGTTACTGGTACACTGGCTGAGACGGTGTTGGATGAAAAATAACTATCTGATGTTTCGGAATCTGTAAAGTGACGAACATCGGCATCGTGGGCTCGGGACTCTGAGGCTGAACTGTCTGCAGCAATCATTTTCTTTGATATTATCATAATAGTAAAGGCCTGAAGACAGGATTGTTCGTATCTTTGAAGCGGTATAACCTGGCTTCTTTCCGTGTGAGCTTTTAAAGGCGAACTGGCGTTGAAATATGAAACTAATGAAGAGGAGGGTGGCATCGCCAGCGTTTCTTTGCTGGTGGTTGGCTGTATCGTTGGGGGTGGTCAACCGAAAAATAATTTTCTATTGAGATTACCGAACTTTATGGGGCTGACGCGGTTACCGGATGGAAGGACGGCGTATAACCATTATTGTGTAAAGCAGCAAACCGTGTTTTTGAACGATGGTGGTAACGGCTATGAAGTGAAACGGCAATGAACTCATGGCGATGACGAAGGCGACCATCGAATATTTCTTAATGATGCAGGGTCATCGAGATTATCGGAGGCGTTATTTTAGTGGAGAACAGCAGAAGGCGCGACACGACCGAAGTTATCGGGTAATGATAGCTGAATACAAACGAGCCGAATGGCTTCGCTAACGGGAAATGAAATAGAGGTTTGAGGAATGGGCTGAGCGCGAATGACAACTGGGTATGAACATTTCGCTACCGACTTTTCTTATGTTGAAAATCGGTGTATAAACCTGAAGACAGGTCGAGCTACTGGAGATATGTGTTTATCGACCAAAATATGGTGAGCAAAATGATGTGGACGAAGAGCTGCTATTGACCTTTCTGTCTCTTCATTGCTGGGATCTGTTTCTATGAACAGGGAAAGAAAGTGATGAAATATGAAGCCATATGATAACCTCGTGCTGACTGAAGAATGGAGGACTCGACTGTAGTAGTACCGGTTACAGCTGTTACCTCGTGTTGTCTTTGTCGCACGACGGGCGGTGTGTTACCGCTGAACGGTCATCCTGGCGCGGTTATCGACAATGGCCTGCGTCGGCGACAGATGTCGACGCGGCGAGAATATTGGCTGGTGCTCTGGCTTACTGCTGATGAACTCTGGACAAAAAGTATGAAATGGCTTCGACTATTGTGTTCGGCGCGTAGAATTTGTATCCTGGTTGGTTGACGAAACGGCATTTATAATGAGGCGCTGCGAGAGAATCGCCGGACATCGCTTTGTTTGTGAGGAGATGAGATACTGTGAGGGTGCCAGACGACCATATGTGGACTTTAGCTGTGAGTTGACGCCGACTATTCGTTGGTCGGGCGCGTGTACCGTAGACTCGGATGGGTGAATGCTGTTTCGAACTCACGGGGTACAGAGAACGCTGCTGCGCCGCCTCACAACCGCTTTGCAGTGTGAAATGCTGTGCAGGCTGTGAGATGAAGAACAGAACAAAAACCAGAAAAGCCACTTCACATTTATTTCTCGAGATGAAGATCATGATGACGGGTAGCAAAGTTCCTAAACCTATGTTTGCTGCTGTGGTAAAGGGTGATCTGGTGCTGACATAAACCTCGTGAGGCGGGAAAGGCTCTTGGGAACAGAATATTTTATTCGGTTGTGAAATGATGCGGCGAGCACAGTAACATCCGAACAGTGGTTGGGTAATCGATCGGAAGCGATTGACTCATATGAAACGGCGAAGAATAAAGGTTTGATGAAGACGTTCTGGCTGAACCAGGATATTCTGTGAACGAGAACAAAAAACGGTGCTAACAATGCGGGTAGCATGCTGTGTTTGTGGCTGAAAGATATGGTTGAAAAACAGGAGGAACCGTGGTATTGGGCGATAACTCGGTATGCTTACGAGACGGTAACTTTGCGAAGGGCGGTATGTGCGGCGCAATAAACTCTCGTGGCTGCCATCCGGAATAACCAGCTGTTGTCGGGAACCATTCTGCTGCAGCTGGCGGAAATGAAAATCTTTATAATATCGTCGTACTGAGGAAAAAGGGATAACGAACGCTTTTCTTCTTTTATTGATGGATGATAACAATACGTAACGA